>Ga0208138_100114_pt1 | contig 53172 bp, 52 predicted proteins | sample AntRauMetaRauer3_FD_184786 | JGI IMG/M metagenome (GOLD analysis project Ga0208138, IMG submission 184786) | Saline lake microbial communities from Rauer Lake, Antarctica, in enrichment culture - Antartic Rauer Lake 3 Metagenome Rauer3 (SPAdes)... ... | reverse complement strand
TCACCAGGCTTACCGCATCCGCCTTGAATTCATCGGAAAACCGACGTCGAGTCTTCTTGGTCATGAACACCTCCATGGCCTTCATTATGAGGCTTATCGGGGTGTCCGCTCCAATTGGACCACTTCAGTTCACGGCTTACTCCTGAACACGCAGAAACGGGAATAGACGAAGCCCAGCACCAGGCTCAGCGCCGAGAAGCCGGCCAGCGTCAGAAGGGGCGGGAGATTCATGGTGTCTGCCAGCTTGCCGATAAGCCAGCTCAGCAGGCCCATGAAAATGACGAACGCCGCGTAGCGCCGAGCGGTGGCTTCCGAGCGAAAGGTCCAGCGCGCGTTGGTAAAGAAGGAGAATGTCACCGCTACGCAGAAGGCGATCAGGTTACTGAACGATTGACTCTCCAGCCAGTGGTAGGCGAGAGCGAAGATCGACCAGTGCAGCAAGGTGTTGATTACCCCGACCGTCGCATATCGGGAAAAGAGCTTGAGCATGTGAGTGGGCTGACCGGTTGATAACAGAGATCGGCATCGCATGCTGCCGGAAAATCCGGCGTATCCTACAGGGCTGGCCCCGAGAGATAAACGTCGATAAAGGCTACGGGCGTTGTGCCTTTGGGCAATGCCTGGAGGCGGGCTTCGTGAAAACGCGCCACGCCGCACCGGAGACGGCATGCCCGATGTCGAGTGACGATAGCCCATCCAGGTATTGCGCTCGCGGGCGTCCTCTCGTCCTCTCGTCCTCTCGTCCTCTCGTCCTCTCGTCCTCTCTCAGAGCGGGACATGTCCGTCTGGCGATGGTTGCCGAGGTTGGGGAGGGATGTTGGCCGACGCGCGCAAGGCGTGCCCCGTCACCGTTATTCGGCGGTTTATCGATAGTCGCTTATTAGCGTTCAGGGAGCGTTCCGAGTACCGTCCGCCCAGGCGGTGGCACACGGTGCTGCGCCGGCGGCGAGTCATCAGCCTGGCCGTTCAGGGGCATGGCTGACCGCGGAAGGCCGGGTCGGGCTCTGAGACGAGGAAAGTAGCCTTTTCCCAATGTGGACTAACCCGTAGACTAAGCCCGTTTTTTCAACGGACACGGCAATGAAAATATTGATAACCGGTGGCGCCGGCTTCATCGGCTCGGCGGTGATCCGCCACCTGCTCCGCGACACCGAGCACAGGGTGGTCAACGTGGATGCTCTGACCTACGCCGGCAACCTGGCCTCGCTTGACGAGGTCAGCGGCAATGCCCGTTATGTCTTCGAGCATTCGGATATCCGCGATGCCGACGCCATGCGAACCGTGTTCGATCGTCATCTTCCCGATGCGGTGATGCATCTCGCGGCCGAGTCCCACGTCGATCGCTCGATCCATGGGCCGGCAGATTTCCTGGCCACCAACCTGGTCGGCACCGGGGTGCTGCTGGAGGCGGCACGCGCCTACTGGGAGGGGCTGGACGAGACCCGCCGGGCGGCATTTCGTTTCCACCACGTCTCCACCGACGAGGTCTACGGCGACCTGGAGGGGCCGGAGGGCCTCTTCACCGAGAGCACGCCCTATGCGCCGAGCTCGCCGTATTCCGCCACCAAGGCCGGTTCGGACCACCTGGTGCGCGCCTGGCAGCGGACCTTCGGGCTGCCGGTGCTGGTCACCAACTGCTCGAACAACTACGGGCCCTACCACTTCCCCGAGAAGCTGATTCCGCTGATGATCCTCAACGCCCGAGCCGGCAAGCCGCTGCCGGTCTACGGGGACGGCCAGCAGATACGCGACTGGCTATACGTAGAGGATCATGCCCAGGCCCTGGTGCGAGTGCTGATGGCTGGGCGAATCGGGGAGACCTACAACATCGGTGGGCACAACGAGTGCACCAACCTGGCAGTGGTCGAGACGATCTGCGACCTGCTCGAGGAGCTGGCGCCGGAGCGGCCGGCGGGCGTGGCCAATTACCGCGACCTGATCACCTACGTACAGGATCGCCCGGGTCACGATCTGCGCTACGCCATCGATGCGGGCAAGATCGAGCGAGAGCTGGGTTGGCGACCGGCAGAGACCTTCAACAGCGGGCTGCGCAAGACCGTGCAGTGGTACCTCGACAATGACGACTGGGTCGAGGGGGTGAGCACCGGTGCTTATCGGGAATGGACCGCCCGTCATTATGGGGACGTCTGACGTTCGCCGTCTGAACAAGGAGAGACCATGAGTAAAGCACGTAAGGGCATCATCCTCGCCGGGGGCTCCGGCACCCGGCTGCATCCGGTGACGCTGGCCATGTCCAAGCAGATGCTGCCGGTGCACGACAAGCCGATGATCTACTATCCGTTGGCGACCCTGATGCTGGCCGGGCTGCGTGAGATCCTTATCATCTCAACGCCTCAGGACACCCCCCGCTTTCAGCAGCTGTTGGGCGATGGCAGCCAGTGGGGCATCCGCCTGGAGTACGCCGTGCAGCCCTCCCCGGATGGTCTGGCCCAGGCCTTCACCATCGGCGAGGATTTCCTGGACGGCGCGCCGAGTGCCCTCATCCTGGGCGACAACATCTTCCACGGCCACGACCTGCACCCCCTGCTCGACAGTGCCATGTCGCGTGACGGCGGGGCCAGCGTCTTTGCCTATCACGTGCATGATCCCGAGCGCTACGGCGTGGTGGCCTTCGACGAGTCGGGGCGGGCGACCTCCCTGGAGGAGAAGCCGGCTCGACCCCGTTCCAATTTCGCGGTGACCGGTCTCTACTTCTACGATGCCGACGTGGTGCAGATGGCCAAGGAACTTACTCCGTCGGCGCGGGGTGAACTGGAGATCACCGATATCAACCGGCTGTATCTCGAACGCGGCGATCTGGGCGTCGAGATGATGGGCCGCGGTTTCGCCTGGCTGGACACCGGCACCCACGAATCGCTTATGGAGGCTTCTAACTTCATCGCCACCATCGAGCACCGCCAGGGGCTCAAGGTCTGCTGCCCCGAGGAGATCGCCTGGCGAAACGGCTGGCTCGACGATGAGCGGCTGCTCGCGCTGGCGGTTCCGCTGGCCAAGAGCGGCTATGGTCAGTACCTGCAGCGCCTGGTGACGCGCGGGGAGGGCATGGCATGAAGGTGATTCCCACGGCCCTGCCTGAAGTGCTCATCATGGAGCCCAAGGTCTTCGGTGATGCGCGGGGCTTCTTCACGGAAAGCTTCAACCAGCGCGCCTTCGAGGAGGCGACTGGCCTTGAGCGGGCCTTCGTCCAGGACAACCACTCCCGTTCCCGATACGGCGTGCTGCGGGGCATCCACTATCAGCTGGAAAAGCCCCAGGGCAAGCTGGTGCGGGTGACCCAAGGGCGGGTATTCGACGTCGCGGTGGACTTGCGTCGTCACTCCCCGCGCTTCGGCCACTGGGCCGGGGTGGAGCTCTCGGGAGACAACCATCGTCAGCTGTGGGTGCCGGAAGGCTTCGGCCACGGCTTCCTGGTGCTCTCTGAGAGCGCCGACTTCCTCTACAAGACCACAGACTATTATCACCCGGCCTCGGAGCGCTGCGTCCGCTTCGACGATCCGGCCATCGCTATCGACTGGCCCGAGGTGGCCGAGCCGGCGCTGTCCGAGAAGGATCGGGCCGGTGTCGCCCTGCAGGATGCCGAGGTGTTCGCATGAGCGTGAACTGGCTGGTGCTGGGCGCCAATGGTCAGGTCGGGCGCCAGTTGACGCGCGCCCTGCAGCCGCTTGGGCCGGGCGCGGCTCTTTCGCGTGTCGCGTGCGATCTCGCCGAGCCGGGGCGCGTCGCCGAGGTGGTGCGCGAGCGGGCGCCGGCTGTCGTGGTGAACGCGGCGGCCTACACGGCGGTGGATCGTGCCGAGGAGGAGCCGGTATCGGCGCGGCGGCTCAATGCCGAGGCGGTGGCCGAGCTGGCCGAAGCCTGCCGGGAGATCGGGGCCGTGCTGGTGCACTACTCGACCGACTATGTCTTTGCCGGTGACGGCGACCGGCCCTTTCGCCCCGAGGACGTGCCGGCGCCGATGTCCGTGTATGGACGCACCAAGTGGGAGGGCGAGCAGGCGATCACCGCTTCTGGCGTGCGGCACCTGATCCTGCGCACCAGCTGGGTCTATGACGCTCGGGGCCACAACTTCGTCAATACCATGCTGCGTCTGGCGGCGGAGCGAGACCGGCTCCAGGTGGTGAACGATCAGATCGGCGCGCCGACCTGGGCGGCGACCATCGCCGATGTCACTGCACTGGTGCTGCACGACTGGGCCCGGGGCGGTTTCGATGCGGCGCGGGGCGGTACCCACCACCTCTGCGCCCGGGGCGAGACCAGCTGGCACGGCTTCGCCGAGGCGATCTTCGAGGCGGCGGCCGAGTCCGGGCGACTCGAGGCGACGGCGCGGCCCGAGGTCGCTCCTATCCCCAGTGCCGACTTTCCCCAGAAGGCGCCGCGTCCGGCGAATTCGCGGCTGGACACGAGCAGCCTGGAAGCGGCCTTTTCACTGCGCCTGCCGCACTGGCGCGATGCCCTGGTCGCCTGCCTTGCCCCTTGAGCATTGCCGACCTCCTGTGCGATTAAGGCTTTCAATGCCAATAGCCGAGTAACAGGATGCACCCTGGCGAGGCGTTTTCATGTGCGCTCTTGGTGCATCAGCGCGGCCGCCTTTCGCCTCTAGGGTCCACGCGCCCGCGGCAGGGCGCGTCGGCCGTTCCCTGGCACGCCCCCTGCATGGGTCATGACGCGTCCACCATCCTGGAGCCGGACCCGCCATGACCCTCTTAGCCGCTTCGCCCCCCGCGTGCCCGCCCCGCCTGGTCTTCACCGACCTGGACGGCTCGCTGCTCGACCACCACAGCTACGACTGGGCGCCGGCCCGTCCCTGGCTCGCCCGTCTGAAGGCCGAGGGCGTGCCGGTGATCCCGGTGACCAGCAAGACCCGCAGCGAGATCCTGCCGCTGCGCCGCCAACTCGGCCTCGAGGACGCCCCCTTCATCGCCGAGAACGGCGCCCTGGCCGGTCTGCCTCTCGCCTGGAGTCATGCCCGGCTCGATCGGGGGCCCGGCCCCGATGGCCTGGCGATTCGCACTCTGGGGGTCGACATCGGCCTCATCCGCCAGCGTCTCGCGGTCTGGCGGGAGCGGCTGGGACTTGGCTTCACCACCATGAGCGAGATGACCCTGGAGGCGCTGGTCGCCTTCACCGGGCTGGCGGAACCACAGGCCCGCCTGGCGCGTCTGCGCGAGGGCAGCGAGCCGCTGATCTGGGAGGATTCGGATGAGCGCCTCGCGGCCTTCCGCGAGGGGCTCGAGGGCGATGGCCTGCGCCTGGTGCGAGGCGGGCGCTTCTGGCACGTCACCGGCGACTGCCACAAGGGCAGCGCCGTCGCCTGGCTGATCGAGCGCTTCGCGGCGCTGCGCGGCAGCCGGCCCCGGACCCTGGCGCTGGGCGATGGCCCCAACGACATCGCCATGCTCGAGGCGGTCGACCAGGCGGTGGTGATTCGCGGCTGTCATGACCTGGCGATCGCGCCGGATCAGGCATCGCTCTATCACAGCGAGGCCACCGGCCCCGCCGGCTGGGCCGAGGGGATGGATTACTGGCGGGGCGAGCCGGCCGCCGACGGAGCTCGGCCGGGGAGGGCGAGCCGCCGGCCGGGCCTTCACCGTCACGCCGGCTAGGTATACCGCGTCGACGCCGATGTATCGCGCATCCGTTATGCTGGAGAAAGGGGAGGGGTGCCGCCGAGGCGGTGACGCTTCCGTCACGCCAGCCACCGGGAGCGAGACCATGTCGACACTGACTTTCCAGGGTGCGGTCAAGGAAGTCACCGGTTCCCGCTACCTCCTCGAGGTAGACGGCGATCGTCGTATCCACCGGCTGCTGCTGGAGTGCGGCCTGCACCAGGGCGGCGGCGATGCCGACGAGGCCAACGCCCGCTCCTTCGGTCGCCTGCCCGGAGAGCTCGAGGCGGTGGTGCTCTCCCACGGCCACCTCGACCACTCGGGGCTGCTGCCAAAGCTCGTCCGCGAGGGCTATGACGGGCCGATCCACTGCACCCGCGGCACCCGCGACCTGCTGGAGATCATGCTGCAGGACGCCGCCTTCATCATGGCCAAGGATGTCGAGTGGGAGAACAAGTGGCGCAAGCGCAACGGCAAGCCGCTGATCGAGCCGCTCTACGAGCTGAAGGATGTGGAGCGCACCCTGTCGCTCTGCATCTCCCATGGCTACGGCCAGCCCGTGACGCTTCCGGGCGGCGTCACCCTGGTGTTCCACGATGCCGGTCACATCCTGGGCTCGGCCATCGTCGAGCTGGCCGTGCCCTCGGGCGGCCAGACGCGGCGCCTGGTCTTCTCGGGGGATCTGGGCAACCCAAGCTCGGTGCTGATGAAGGATCCCGAGAAGCTCCATGAAGCGGATCTGGTGCTGATGGAGAGCACCTACGGCGACCGCGATCACCGGCCCCTGGATGAGACCCTCGAGGAGTTCGCCCAGGTGCTGGAGGAGGCCCATGCGGCGGGCGGCAACGTGCTGATTCCCGCCTTCGCCGTGGGGCGCACCCAGGAGATCCTCTACCACTTGAGCGTGCTCTACCACGAGGGCCGGCTGCGCCAGCAGCTGGTGTTTCTCGACAGCCCCATGGCGATCAAGGTCACCGAGCTCTACCACCGGGCCCGCAAGTCTCTGGATCCCGACGACCTCAAGGTGCTCAACGTGGCCGCCAGCGGCGATACCAGCCGTTATCTGCCGATCCTGCGCATGACGCGCACGGTGGATGAGTCGATGGCCATCAACCGCATCCATGGCGGGGCGATCATCATCGCCGGCGCCGGGATGTGCAACGGCGGCCGCATCCTGCACCACTTCCGCTACAACCTCGAGAAGCCCAGCACCCGCCTGGTGATCGTCGGCTTCCAGGCGGGGGGCTCGCTGGGGCGCCAGATCGTCGACGGAGCCGAGCGAGTCCGCGTAATGGGTCAGGACCTGGCGGTCAAGGCCCGGGTGCATACCATCGGCGGCTTCTCGGCCCATGCCGGCCAGACCCAGCTGCTGGGCTGGGTCGGCGCCTTCCGCCATCGGCCTCGCATCTACCTGGTGCACGGCGAACCCGGCGCCCAGCGGGCGCTGCAGGCGCTCCTCGAACAGAGCGGCATCGAGGCCGAGATCCCCGCCTATGGTGATCGCATCGAGCTCTAGGGCTCAAGCCTCCCTCAACTCCCGCCGCTCGACCGGCGCCCGAGCGGTCGGCCCTGGCGGCGTGGACGTCGAGCGCTTGATCCGTGTCAAGGTGCGGCGAGATGCGCCGTGCGGATGCGCCGTCCATGGCCTAGGCTGTTTTTGGAAAAGCTATTTGCTTAGAGGTTTTTGTTATTAAGGCAGGGCATGGTCTGGCGATCTGCCTGCCCTAAAGCGAATGGCGAATGATCGAAGCGAACTCAAGCAATACGTGATGAGGAGTGCGACATGAAACATAACGTGGGCGGTATCGACAAGACGGCCCGTATCGCGGTCGGCGCAGTGCTGATCCTGCTGGCCCTGACCGGCACGATCGGCGCCTGGGGCTGGATCGGCGTGGTGCCGCTGGCCACCGGCCTGTTCAATTTCTGTCCGGCCTACAGGCTGCTGGGCATCAACACCTGCGGGCTCAAGAAATAGCCGCCTGGCGGCTTCCCATCGCGACGATGCACGGCGTCAATCGGGATATAGAGCGATAAATGATAAGGTAATTCCACATTTCTCGATGGACGCCCGGCCGTTGCCGGACGTCAACGGAGGTGACCCATGCAGACCTTCGCCCTCTCGCCGAGCACCGGGGCCGGCAACCCCGAGGTCGCCGGCTTCTTCGACCCGCGCACCTTCAGCGTGCAGTACGTGGTCAGCGACCCGGCGACCGGCCAGTGCGCCATTATCGACCCGGTCCACGACTTCGACGAGAAGTCCGGTGCCACCGCCACCCACCGCGCCGACGAGCTGCTCGCCTACGTCCAGGAGCAGGGGCTCGAGGTGGCGTGGATCCTCGATACCCACCCCCATGCCGATCACTTCTCGGCGGCCCAGTACCTGAAGGAGCAGCTTGGGGCACCCACCGCCATCGGCGAGAAGGTGGTCGAGGTGCAGGTGCTCTGGAAGGAGCTCTATCACTGGCCCGACTTCCCGGCGGACGGCTCCCAGTGGGATCGCCTGTTAGCCGAGGGCGACACCTTCCATATTGGCGAGCTGGAGGCGCGGGTAATGTTCTCGCCGGGCCATACGCTGGCCTCGATCACCTACGTGATCGGCGATGCCGCCTTCGTGCACGATACCCTCTTCCAGCCGGACTTCGGCACCGCCCGGGCCGACTTCCCCGGCGGCGACGCCCATCAGCTGTGGCGCTCCATCCAGGCGATCCTGGCGCTGCCCGACGCGACGCGCCTGTTCACCGGCCACGACTACATGCCCGACGGCCGCGAGCCGCAGTGGCAGAGCACGGTGCGCGAGCAGCGCGAGACCAACAAGCACCTGACTGGCGGCGTCAGCGAGGCAGACTACGCGGCGATGCGCGACGAGCGTGACGCCGAGCTGCCGATGCCCAAGCTGATCCTGCACGCCCTGCAGGTGAATATCCGGGGCGGGCGCCTGCCGGCGACCGAGGCCGACGGCAAGCGCTACCTCAAGATCCCGCTGGACGCCCTGGACGGCGCCGACTGGGGCTGAGGCCGTGCCGGTCGGGCGAGCGCCAGATCGATTCGCTTCACCACGAGGCCCGTCGCCGCGGCGACGGGCCTCGCTGATGGCGGGCGGGGTATCGTCAGGAGGTCATTCATGACGAATATGTATATCAAAACGGTCTATCCTTAGAACTGTTATTGCGCTACGCTGATCCCACATTCGGCAGCGACATTCGATGGAGGGCGTCCCTCATGTCCCAGCAGTCCAGCGCATCCCGGCCAGGCGCATCCCGGCCAGGCGTGGCCCGGCCAAGCCTGGCCCGGCCCATCGTCACCCCCTTCTTCGATGAGCCCACCAACACCTTCAGCTATGTGGTGCAGGATCCCGAGAGCCGCGCCTGCGCGATCCTCGATTCGGTGCTCGACTTCGACTATGCCGCCGGGCGCACCGACGTGCGCTCCGCCGATGCGATCATCGCCTTCGTGCGCGAGCACGGCCTCGAGGTCGAATGGATCCTCGAGACCCACGTCCACGCCGATCACCTCTCCGCCGCGCCCTACCTGCAAGATACGCTGGGCGGCAAGACCGGCATCGGCGCCAACATCACCGTGGTGCAGGAGGTGTTCGGCAAGGCCTTCAATGCCGGCACCGAGTTCGCCCGCGACGGCAGCCAGTTCGACCGCCTCTTCGAGGAGGGAGACACCTTCGCCATCGGCCACCTGGAAGGGAGGGTGCTGCACACCCCGGGCCATACCCCGGCCTGCCTGACCTACGTGATCGGCGATGCCGCCTTCGTCGGCGACACCCTCTTCATGCCGGACTACGGCACCGCCCGCTGCGACTTCCCGGGCGGCGATGCGCGCACCCTCTACCGCTCGATCCAGAAGGTGCTGGCGCTGCCCGGCGAGACGCGCCTCTTCCTCTGCCATGACTACAAGGCCCCGGAACGCGAGACATACCAGCACGAGACCAGCGTGGCCGAGCAGCGTGCCCACAACGTGCACGTCCACGAAGGGGTCAGCGAGGACGCCTTCGTGACGATGCGCACCGAGCGCGACGCGACCCTCGGCATGCCCCGGCTGATCCTGCCCTCGGTGCAGGTCAACATGCGCGCCGGGCACCTGCCGCCGGCCGAGGAGAACGGCCAGGTCTATCTCAAGGTGCCGATCGACAAGTTCTGAGGCCGGGTCGTCTCGTCTCGTCGACTGACACCTCACGCACATGCCATCCCCCACAGGAGTGCTCATGCAGATCCACGAACTCGAACACGGTTTCGCCATCGCCGATGCCGTGGCCCCCGCCGATCTCGATGAGATCGCCCGTCGCGGCTTTCGCACGGTGATCTGTAATCGCCGTCCCGGCGAGGCCGACGACCACCCCGACGACCGCCAACTGCGAGAGCGTGCCGCCGAGCTCGGCCTCGCGTGGCGCTGTGTTCCCGTCACGCCGGGCGACTATGGCGAGGCCGATATTGCCGCCTTTAGTCAGGCGCTGGACGAGCTGCCCGCGCCGATCCTGGCGTTCTGCAAGACCGGCAAGCGCGCCGTGCACCTCTGGGCTCATGCGCGCAGCCGCGAGGCCGGTTGTGACATCCCGAGGCTATTAGAAGCGGCCCGCGCCGCCGGGCACGACCTGGAAGAGCGCCGCGAGCACCTGGAAGCCGCGGCCGGGACTCGCTGAGCGATGGGGCTCGCGCGCGTCCTGCCGATCCTGCAGTGGCTGCCGCACTACGGCCGTGGCGCCCTGGCGAGCGATCTGCTGGCGGCGCTGATCGTGACGCTGATGCTGGTGCCCCAGGCGCTGGCCTACGCCCTGCTGGCGGGGCTGCCCCCGGAGGTAGGGCTCTATGCCAGCATGCTGCCGCTGCTGCTCTATGCCCTCTTCGGTACCAGCGCCACCCTGGCGGTGGGGCCGGTGGCGGTGGCCTCATTGATGACCGCCTCGGCGCTTTCCGGCATTGCGGCGCCCGGCAGTGCGGAGTACGTCGCGGCTGCCTTGGTGCTGGCCGCGCTCTCCGGGCTGGTGCTGGTGGGCATGGGCCTCTTGCGCCTGGGGTTTCTGGCCAACTTCCTGAGCCACCCGGTGATCTCGGGGTTCGTCACCGCCTCGGGCATCCTGATCGCCGCCAGCCAGCTGCGCCACGTGCTGGGCGTGGAGGCCTCCGGCCGTAACCTGGTAGAAATGGGCGCGGCGCTGATCGCCGGGCTCGAGAACACCCACCTCACGACCCTGCTGATCGGTCTCGGGGTCTGGGCCTATCTGCTGCTGTGCCGGCGCCACCTCAAGGGCGGACTGGTGCGCCTGGGGGTGTCGGCCACGGCCGCGGAGCTTCTCGCCAAGGCGGCGCCGGTCTCGGCGGTGATCGTCACCACCCTGCTGGCCTGGGGGTTCGGGCTCGGCGCCCAGGGCGTGGCCCTGGTCGGCGAGGTGCCTAGCGGCCTGCCGAGCCTGGCGCTGCCGAGCCTCGACCCCGAGCTCTGGTCGACGCTGCTGCCGGCGGCGGTGCTGATCAGCCTGGTGGGGTTCGTGGAGTCGGTCTCGGTGGCCCAGACGCTGGCCGCCAAGCGCCGCCAGCGCATCGATCCCAACCGGGAGCTGATCGCGCTGGGGCTGGCCAATCTCGGCGCGGGCGGCAGCGGCGGCTCGCCGGTTTCCGGTGGCTTCTCCCGGTCGGTGGTCAACTTCGAGGCTGGCGCCGTCACGCCGCTCGCCGGCGCCTTCACGGCGGTGGGCATCGCCGTGGCGACCCTGACTCTCACCACGCCGCTGTCGTTCCTGCCCAAGGCGACCCTGGCCGCCACCATCATCGTCGCGGTGGGCACCCTGATCGACCTGCCCGCCATCAAGCGCACCTGGGACTACTCGCGGGCCGACGGCGTGGCCATGCTGGCCACCCTGGTGCTGACCCTAGTCCACGGCGTGGAGAGCGGCATCCTGGTGGGGGTGGGGCTGTCGCTGGCCCTGCATCTCTATCGCACCAGCCGCCCCCACAGCGCCGTGGTGGGACGGGTACCGGGCAGCGAGCACTTTCGCAACGTGCAGCGCCACGCGGTCGAGACCGACGAGCGGCTGGCGATCCTGCGGGGCGACGAGAGCCTCTACTTCGCCAACGCGCGCTACCTCGAGGATACGGTCATGGAACTGGCGGCCCGCCAGCCGGGGCTGGCGCATATCGTGCTGGCCTGCCAGGCGGTCAACGTGATCGACGCCTCGGCGCTGGAGAGCTTGGAGGCGATCAACGCCCGCCTGAAGGACGCCGATGTCGTCCTGCACCTGGCCGAGGTCAAGGGGCCGGTGATGGATCGTTTGGCGCATACCGCCTTCTGCCGGGCACTGACCGGCCGCGTCTTCCTGAGTACCTACGACGCCTGGCGCGCGCTGCATGAGCAGGCCACGGCCGAGACGTCTCGGGCAGCCTGTGGCGGGGCAGGGCTCCATGACGCCGCCTCGCCACGCCCATCCGACCCGGGGCTTGGCCCCATCACGGAAAATGCCCCCGTTGACGGGCGTTTTCACGCACATCGAGGAGACTCACCATGACTCACAATGTCGGCGGTATCGACAAGATTGCGCGCATCGTCATCGGCGCCGTGCTGATCGGCCTGGCCATCACCGGCCAGGTCGGAGCCTGGGGCTGGATCGGCCTTCTGCCGCTGGTCACCGGCCTGCTCAACACCTGCCCCGCCTATCGCCTGCTGGGCATCAGCACCTGCAAGCGGCAGAAGTGATCGACCGACACTTTCGTTCCGGAGGAGCTAACACGTGGACATGATGGCAAGCCTGCAGGGGCTGATCGGGGGCATCCTGATCGGCCTCTCCGCTACCTGGCTGATGGCGACCCTGGGCCGCATCGCCGGCATCAGCGGTATCCTCGGCACCCTGATCACCCAGCGCCCGCGGGGCGACAGCGCCTGGCGGCTGGCCTTCCTGCTGGGGTTGATCAGCGGCCCCGTGGTGCTGTTGCTGGTCGGTGGCGGGGGAGCCGGTAACGTGGTTGCGGACTCGGGCGGCATGACGGGCGAGGTGATCGGCGCGCCCGCCGGCGGCGTGCCGCTGATGCTCGCCGCCGGGCTGCTGGTGGGGCTCGGCACCGGCCTCGGCAGCGGCTGCACCAGCGGTCACGGCGTCTGTGGCCTGGCGCGGCTGTCGCCCCGCTCCCTGGCGGCCACCGTCACCTTCCTGGTGGCGGCGATCGTCACCGTCTTCGTGGTGCGCCACATGATCGGAGGTGGAGCATGAAGACCGAGACCCAGAAAACGCTCATGGGCTACGTCGCCGGGCTGCTCTTCGGCCTCGGCCTCGCCGTCTCCGGCATGACCGACCCGGCCCGGGTGCTCGGCTTCCTGGATGTCGCCGGCGCCTGGGACCCGACCCTGATGTTCGTGCTGGGCGGCGCCGTGATCACCAACTTCATCGGCTACCGGCTGGTGCTGCGCCGCCCCCATCCGCTGCTGGGCGAGCGCTTCCAGCTGCCCACGCGCACCGACCTGGACGGCCGACTGATCGGCGGCGCCGCCCTGTTCGGCATTGGCTGGGGGCTCTCCGGCTACTGCCCGGGGCCGGCCTTCGCCTCCATCGCCGGGGTCTCCGCGCCGCTTGCCGCCATGCTGGTGGCGATGGTGCTCGGCTGGTTCCTGGCGCGGGCGATCCCCGCCCGGGGCTGATCGCCTCGCCCTCTCTCCCGAGCCTCCCTCACCCCGGGGGAGGCGCGATATCGACCAATGGACGGCATGCCCGGCCGGCGTGGCTTAACGCCCGCTTAATGGCCCGGTGACAAGATGTCGCAGTTCACGAGGATTCCTGTCATGCACGTACTGCTCATCGAGGATGACGCCCTGGTGGCGTCGGGCATCCAGGCCGGGCTCGGCGTCTACGACTTCGTCGTCGACACCGTGGGCTCCATGGCCGAGGCCCGCTCGGTCATGGAGACGGTCTCAAGCGACGTGGTGATCCTCGATCGCGGCCTGCCCGATGGCGACGGCATGACGCTGCTCGAGGAGTGGCGGGCGGCCGGCATCGATGTCCCGGTGCTGATGCTCACCGCGCGCGACGCGGTGAGCGATCGCATCGAGGGGCTTCACGTCGGCGCCGACGACTACCTGGTCAAGCCCTTCGACCTCGACGAGCTGGTGGCGCGCCTGCAGGCGCTGCTGCGTCGCGCCGCCGGTCGCTCCCGGGCGCTGGTCGAGCACGGCGCGCTGTGTCTCGATCCCGTCTCCCGAGAGGTGACGGTGGCCGGATGGCCGGTGGCGCTGTCGCGTCGCGAGCTGGTGCTGCTGGAGGCCTTCCTCCAGGCGCCGCGCAGCGTGCTCAGCGCCGAGCAGTTGAAGGACAGCCTCTACGGCATGAACGAGGAGGTGGAGAGCAACGCGCTCAACGTCCACATCCACCACCTGCGCCGCAAGCTCGGCAGCCGGGTGATTGAGACGGTGCGCGGGCTGGGGTACCGGCTCGGTCCGCCCGAGGCGGTCGAGGCGCCGCGGCGCTCCGGGGCGGGTCGCCCATGAGCCTGCGCACGCGCCTGGTGCTGACCCTGGGGGCCACGCTGCTGGTGCTGTGGGGGCTGGCCGCCGCCTGGCTGATGCGCGATCTCTACCAGCAGGTAGAGGCGACCCTCGACCAGCGTCTGGCCCAGTCGGCGCGCATGGTCTCGGGGCTAATGGCGCAGCTGCCGGTCGAGGTGTGGGAGCAGGCCGATCGGCGGGCGCTGTCGATTCCGCCCATCGAGGGACTGGCCTGCCAGGTGCATTCGCCGCGGGGCGAGATCCTGGCGCGCACCCATACCGACATGCAGGAGATCCTGAAGGCCAGCGCGCCGGGGCATGCCTATCGCGAGGAGGGCGGCGTGACCTGGCGGGTGTTCACCTATGAGCGCAACGGGCTGACCATCACCACCGCCGATCGCATGGATGAACGCGACCTGCTGATGGCCAACGTGTTGCAGGTGGCGGTGGTGCCCTTCGCGGTGGCGCTGGCGGGTAGCCTGTTGGCGCTGTGGATCGGCGTGGTGAGGGGGCTCAAGCCCCTGGAGCGACTGCGCGATGCCCTGGCGCGACGCCATCCGGACGCCCTGGCGCCGGTGGCGACCCACGGCGTGCCCCACGAGATCCGCCCGCTGGTAGATACGCTCAATGCGCTGCTGGCACGCATCCAGCAGGCCATCGTCCGCGAGCAGCGCTTCACCAACGATGCGGCCCATGAGCTGCGCACGCCGCTCACGGCCATCAAGACCCACCTGCAGGTGGCGCAGCGCGTCGAGGGCGAGGCGGCGCGCCGGGCGCTGGATCATGCCGAGGAGGGCGTCGCGCGGCTCTCCCGCACCCTGGATCAGCTGTTGATGCTGGCGCGGGTCGAGGGGCGGGTGCATTTCGAGGACGGCGAGGTCAGCCGCGCCGCCGACGTGGTGGAGCTGGCCCTGCGGGACGCCCGGACAAGCGAGCAGGCGCGTTTTACGCAGCCCAGCTCCCTGCCCGAGGGCGAGCTCGCGGTGCCGCGGGAACTGGCCATCACGGCGCTGCGCAACCTGGTGGACAATGCGCTGCGTCACGGGCCCGAGGGGAGCCCGGTGGCGGTCACGAGCCGGCTCGACGAGGCGGGCGGGGCGCTGACCTTCGGTGTCAGGGACCACGGCCCCGGGGTCGAGGAGGCCGAGCTCGAGCAGCTGCCCCGGCGCTTCTGGCGGGCGAGTCCCCAGCAGGGCAGCGGCCTGGGGCTTGCCATCGTGGCCGCCATCGCCGAGCGCTTCGGCGGCCGGCTGGCCTTCGCTCGCCCCGAGGGGGGCGGGCTCGAGGCCCGGCTGACCCTGCCGCTGACGACGGGGCCGGAGCGTCCGGCCCGACAAGAGTCCCTGCAAGGGATCAACGACAATGACGAGGGAAACCCCAGATGACGATCATACGGATCGCGAGTGGCGTCGGGCTGTTGCTGGGCCTGGCCTCAGTACAGGCGTCGGCTCAGGCGTCAGGACAGGCCCAGCCCCTGGAGGGCGATGCCGAGCGTGGCCAGCAGGCGGCCGGCGTCTGCGTGGCCTGCCACCAGGCCGACGGCATGGGCATGGACAACCCGAACGGCGAGTCCTGGCCGCGCCTGGCCGGGCTGCCGGCGGCCTATATCGAGAAGCAGCTGCACGACATCAAGGCGGGGCGACGCGAGAGCGCCACCATGATGCCGTTTGCCAACATGCTCGATGATCAGCAGATCGCCGACGTCTCGGCCTACTATGCCGAGATGGCGGCCTGGCCGACACTGCCCACGGCGTATCAACCCGCCGATCCCGAGGACGCCGCCGAGTGGCTGGCCAATCGCGGCGACTGGGCCGAGGACTCCATGATCCCGGCCTGCAACCAGTGCCACGGACCCAACGGCCAGGGCGTGGGCGATGTCTTCCCGCCCCTGGCCGGCCAGCATGCCGGTTACCTCGAGGCGCAGCTCGAGGCCTGGCGCGACGGCTCTCGCCACAACGATCCCAACCAGCTGATGGCCGGCGTCGCCGAGCGCCTCGACGAGGCGCAGATCGCGATGATCGCCGACTACTACGCCACGCTGCCGATGGCGCTCGCCGAGCGCGACGCCCCGTCATCCGAGGAGGATGCCCAATGAGCCTGCGCACATCCCGGCCGCTGATGGCGGCAACCCTGGTCGCGACCCTGGCCCTCTCGCCGGCCGCCCTTGCCCAGGATGAGGGCGTCGAGCGCGACTACCAGATCCCGCTGCCCGAGGCCCCCGAGGGCGAGGTGACCTTCCAGGCCCCCCACGAGCGTGACCTGCCCGACAACCAGTACGGCGACATGGTGCGCAAGGGGCGCGATCTCTTCGTCAACACCCAGTCGCTGCGCGGCGAGTACGTCTACAACGAGCAGAACTGCGCCAACTGCCATCTCGACGCCGGCCGCCTGGCCAACTCCGCGCCGATGTGGGCCTCCTTCGGCGTCTACCCGGCCTATCGCGGCAAGAACGACAAGGTGAACACCCTGTCCGAGCGGATCCAGGGCTGCTTCACCTACTCCATGAACGGCACGCCGCCGCCGACCGGCAGCGAGCCGCTGGTGGCCATGCAGACCTACCTGCACTGGATGTCGACCGGCGCGCCGATCAACGAATCGCTGCCCGGCCGCGGCTATCCCAAACTCGAGGCCACCGAACAGGGGGCCGATCGCGCGCGTGGCGCCGAGGTCTATGCCGCCCAGTGCGCGGTCTGCCACGGCGACGAGGGCCAGGGCCAGACGGTCGGCGAGCGCCAGGTCTTCCCCCCGCTGTGGGGCGACGGTGCCTACAACTGGGGCGCCGGCATGCACCGCGTGAACACGGCGGCCAACTTCATCAAGGCCAATATGCCGCTGGGCAAGCCCTACTCCCTCACCGACCAGCAGGCCTGGGACGTGGCGGCGTTCATCAACGGCCACGAGCGGCCCCAGGATCCGCGTCGCCGCACCCTCGAGACCCTGGAGGAGACCGACGCGACCTTCCATAACCACCACGGCTTTTACGGTGACGAGATCGACGGCCGGCGCCTGGGTGATCACGCCGACTTTGGCGAGAGCCCGCGGCCCCTCGACGGCTGAACGTAGCCACAGGGCCAACGCAACGGGCCCCGCTGCCATGGCAGCGGGGCCCGTTGTGTCTAGGGGAGCAGGGCCCCGTTGCGTCCAGGGCGGTAGGGGCTAGGGCCGCCGATCAGGGGCGCGGCGAGCCCATCATCTCGATCAGGCGCGCTTCCTGTGGCGCGCCCTGGACCTGCTCCAGGCGGCCGTCGTCGCGGCGGAAGTAGCTGGTGGGGGTGGCCATCAGCCCCAGGCCCTCGAAGCGCTGGTTGTTGGCACGCACCTGCTCCTCGATCTCGCGCGGCTGCGCGGCGGCCTCGATGCCGCTGTCGCTCTGCTGATGCGCCTGCAGCGCCTGGGCGGGGTCGTCGGCGCCGAGCAGGGCGGCGGCCTTGGCGGGGCTGTCGCTTTTCAGGATGCCGACCATGATATGGCGCAGCTGGACCCGGCCGGCCTCGACCCAGGGACGGCTCTGGGCGTGGAAGCGCTCGCAGTAGGGGCAGTTGGGGTCGGTGAAGGTGTAGATGATGCGCTCGGCGTCCGGGTCGCCATCGGCGATCCAATGGCTCTGCTCGAGCGCCTGCCACACCTCGGCCTCCTGGGCGCTGCGCACGTGCTTGTCCAGCGGGGCGGCGGAGAGATCCTCGCCCTGGGCGTCGATCAGGGTGCCGACCACCGCGTGCTCGCCGTCCGGGGTGAGGTAGACGGCCATCTCGCGGCCGCGATGGCTGGCGGCGAAGCCGTCGAGCCCCCCCGGCGCCTCGAAGCGGGCATGGACCTCCAGGCCCTCGTCCACCAGGGCCTGGATCGGGGCCGGCCAGGAGGTGTCGGCGGAAAGCGTCGTGGCGGCGGTCAGGGAAAGCAGGCCGATCGTCAGGGAGAGGGTTCGCATCGCGATGTCCTTGTGAAGCGCTGTCTTCGAATGATGTCGTGAGGGCATGTCGTTGGGGCTGACGAGGGGACTCGCGCCGGGCCCCCGAAGTTCCCATCCTGACATGCCGGCATTAGCCGTGAATTAATCGTGTGGTCGTCAGGCGGGGCGAGATGCCGCATCCCGCTCGCCGGCGGCGCCGTGGCAGGATAGTGTCGTTGCCTGACCCGACTGCCGTTTTCTGACTGCTGGAGTCCATCGCCATGCGCCTTGCCGCCCGTCCGCTGTTGCAGCGCTCTCTACTCTCCTTGCCGCTGCTCTCCCTGTCGCTGCTCGGCGCCGCCGCCCAGGCCGACTCCCTCAGCGTCGGGGACGCGCACGTGCGTGCCGTGCCGCCCGGCTCGCCCACCACCGCCGCCTTCATGATGCTGACCAACCCGGGCGAGACTGACCTGGCGCTGGTCGGAGGCGCCTCGCCGCTGGCCGGCCACCTGGAGCTTCACAACCACGTGATGGTCGACGGCGTGATGCAGATGCGTCGGGTCGAGGCGATCCCGCTGCCGGCCGGCGAGACCGTGCGGCTGGCGCCGGGTGGCTGGCACCTGATGATGTTCGAGCTGGCCGCGACCCCGGCCGAGGGCGAGCGCGTCGAGCTGACCCTGACCCTTAACAACGGCGAGTCCCTGACCGTTGATGCGCCGGTCCAGCGGGTGCAGCCGATGGCGATGAAGGGAGGCGAGAAGGGCACCGACTCGGGCCATTGACGGGGTCATTATCGCCCCGTCGAGCGGCGCCTGATCGACGTATGGATCGGCCCCTGGCCATCCGCCTGAGGCGTCGTGAGGGCACTCCGCCTCGTCGCGACCTGGGGTGCATGATCCCGGGCCCTGCCCGCGGTGGAGCGCTGGGCGCTCTGCCCGTGAACCGTTACAATGCGGCGACAGCCTCTTATCGACGTCGGGTTACCCCCTATGCATTGCCCCTTCTGTGGCGCCAACGACACGCGCGTGACCGATTCCCGCCTGGTGGCCGAGGGCGACCAGGTTCGGCGGCGTCGGCAGTGCGCCGCCTGCGGCGAGCGCTTCACCACCTACGAGACCGCCGAGCTCGTGATGCCGCGGGTGATCAAGTCCGACGGCACCCGCGAGGTGTTCGACCAGGGCAAGCTACGCGCCGGCATGCTGCGCGCCCTGGAGAAGCGTCCGGTCAGCGCCGAGTCGATCGAGGCGGCGGTGGAGCGTATCCGCCAGCACCTGCGGGCCCGCGGCGAGCGCGAGATCCACGCCCGGGACATCGGCGAGGAGGTCATGCAGGCCCTCAAGCGCCTCGATCAGATCGCCTATATCCGCTTCGCCTCGGTCTACCGCCGCTTCCAGGACATCGACGAGTTCCGCGCCGAGATCGATCGCCTGGCCCAGGAGCCCGGCTTTCCCGACGACCCTGCCGGAGGGCGTTGATGACGACCCCGACCCTGGCCGAGACCTGGATGGCGCGCGCCCTGAAACTCGCCGAGCGCGGCCGCTACACCACCGACCCCAACCCCCGGGTGGGCTGCGTGCTGGTCAAGGGCGAACGGGTGGTCGGCGAGGGCTGGCACGAGCGGGCCGGCGAGCCCCACGCCGAGGTCCATGCCCTGCGCGCGGCGGGAGAGGCCGCCCGCGGCGCGACCGCCTATGTGACCCTGGAGCCCTGCTCCCATCAGGGGCGCACCGGCCCCTGCGCTCGGGCGCTGGTCGAGGCCGGTGTGGCGCGCGTCGTGGTGGCCATGCAGGACCCCAATCCCCAGGTGGCCGGCCGCGGCATCGCCCTGCTGCGCGACGCCGGCATCGAGGTCGAGGTGGGCGTGCTGGAGGACGAGGCGCTGGCGCTCAATCCCGGCTTCGTGATGCGCATGTCCCACGGCCGGCCCTTCGTGCGCCTGAAGATGGCCATGAGCCTGGATGGCCGCACCGCCATGCGCTCCGGCGAGTCCCAGTGGATCACCGGTCCCCAGGCACGCCGCGAGGTGCAGCGCCTGCGCGCCCGCTCCAGCGCCGTGCTGACCGGGGTCGAATCGATCATCTTCGATAACGCCCGGCTCACCGTGCGTGCCGAACAGCTGGCGCTGCCCGACGGCGAGGCGATCGCCGCCCGCCAGCCGCTGCGCGTGGTGGTGGATTCCCGCCTGCGGCTGCCCCAGGCGGCGGCCTGCCTGCGTGAGCCCGGCCGCACCCTGGTGGCCACCCTGGCCGAGCACGACCCCGAGCGGCGCGAGCGGCTCGAGGAGGCCGGCGCCGAGGTGGTGGTGATGCCGGCGGGACACGACGGCCGGGTCGATCTCGATGCCCTGCTGCATCACCTGGCCGAGGCGGAGCAGGCCAACGAGGTGCTGCTCGAGACCGGGGCGACGCTTGCCGGCGCCATGCTCGAGGCGAACCTGATCGACGAGATGCAGCTGTTCGTGGCACCGACCCTGCTTGGCGGCGAGGCGCGCCCGCTCTTCGCGCTGCCGGGCCTCTCGCTGATGGCCCAGCAGAAGGGGCTCGAGATCCTCGACATCCGCGCGGTGGGCCAGGACTGGCGCATTACCGCTCGGCCCGAGCGCCGCACCTAACACCGTAGAAACATCAAGCGAGAGGCGCCGAGGGCAGGTCGTAGAGGAGGTCCGAGGACCAGGGGTGAGGAGCACCGCTCCGAACGGGCTGGCCATGGATGGCCAGCACCGGTCCTGCAAGCGAAGCGGGACGCGAGAGCGCCGCAGGGCCGAGGTAGCGTACAGGGAGGTATCTACAGCGCCCCCTCGATGGTCCGACACTTCGGGGCCTGTCGTCGGAACAGCCTCGAGCGACGCTATCCGCTGCTGCCACCGCGGCTTCACTGGCGCCCGCCGACGCGCCACGTCTGCTATCTACTGGCGCCCACCGACGCGCCACGGTACCCTGACGCGGTTTCGAGGTGGCGACGCCGGAGGGCGACCCGATCGTCGCGGGACCGCGACGGCCACCACGCTGAATCAATGGAGACTCCATGGTGCACTCCTCATCCGGGGGCCTGGCCCCTATCGAAGAACTGGTCGAGGACATTCGTCAGGGCAAGATGGTCATCCTGATGGATGACGAGGATCGCGAGAACGAAGGCGACATCATCATGGCCGCCGAGAAGGTCGGGGCCGAGCACATCAACTTCATGGCGCGCCACGCCAGGGGGCTGATCTGCCTGCCGATGACCCGCGAGCGCTGCGAGCGTCTCCAGCTGCCGCTGATGGTGCGCGACAACGGCTCCGGCTTCGGGACCAAGTTCACCCTCTCCATCGAGGCCGCCGAGGGGGTGACCACCGGCATCTCCGCCGCCGACCGCGCGCGCACCGTGCGTGCGGCGGTCGCCCGCGACGCCAAGGCCGGCGACATCGTGCAGCCCGGCCACATCTTCCCGCTGATGGCCGAGCCCGGCGGCGTGCTGCGTCGCGCCGGCCACACCGAGGCGGCCTGTGATCTCTCGGCGCTGGCCGGGCTCGATCCCAGCGGCGTGATCTGCGAGGTGATGAACGAGGACGGCAGCATGGCGCGCCGCGCCGAGCTCGAGCGCTTCGCCGTCGAGCACGGCCTGAAGATGGGCACCATCGCCGACCTGATCCACTATCGCATCCACAACGAGCAGACCGTGCAGCCGGTGGAGTCGAGCCCGGTCGATACCGCCTTCGGCGAGCTCAACCTGCACGTCTTCCGCGACAGCATCCAGGGCGCCCACCACCTGGCGCTGGTCAAGGGACACCCGCACCCCGAGGCCCTGACCACGGTGCGCGTGCACCTGGCCAACGTGATGCGCGACCTGCTGGCCCTGCAGAAGGGCGACCGGCCGAGCTGGACCGCCCAGCAGGCGCTGGCCGAAGTGGCCGGCGCCGAGCACGGCGTCTTCGTGCTGCTCGACGACGGCCGCCCGCACCAGGACCTGCACGACCTGCTCGAGGTGTTCCTCGAGCGCCGTCGAGCGCCGCGCACCAGCGATTCCGACGGCGCCGGCAACTACCTGACCATCGGCACCGGCTCGCAGATCCTGCGTCATCTGGGCGTCGGCAAGATGCGCCTGCTGAGCTCGCCCTGGAAGTTCTCCGCCCTCTCCGGCTTCGACCTCGAGGTGGTGGAGCGACTGGAGCCCGGCGAGCCCGCGCCCGGCGAGCCGCGCGACGACTAGCGCCGCGCCCGCCTTTCACATGATGGCATGGCCCTCGGCCATGCCCCCGGACCCTTCAGCACCGGATCTTTCAGGACACAGAACCATGCAACCGATTTCCCAAGTCGAAGGCAGCTTCGTCGACGTCGATGGCCGCTACGTGATCGTGGTCGGCCGCTTCAACCATCACGTGGTGGACAGCCTGGTCGAGGGCGCCGTGGACAGCCTGGTGCGCCACGGCGTGGATGCCGAGAACATCGACATCGTCCACGTCCCCGGCGCCTGGGAGCTGCCGCTGGCGATCAAGCGCGTGCTGCAGGTGGCCCGCCCCGACGCGGTGATCGCCCTGGGCGCGGTGATCCGCGGCGGCACCCCCCACTTCGAGTACGTGGCCGGCGGCTGCAACACCGCCATGGGCAACCTGCAGCTCGAGTTCGACACCCCCGTGGCCAACGGCGTGCTGACCGTCGAATCCATCGAGCAGGCCATCGAGCGCGCCGGCACCAAGGCCGGCAACAAGGGCGCCGAGGCGGCCATGGCGGCCATGGAGATGGTCTCGCTGCTGCGCTGCTTCGGCGACGATGCCGACGCCGGGGGTGAGGCATGAGCGGCGAGCGGACGCGGGCGCCCTCGAAGGCGCAGCAGTCGCGCCATGCGGCCCGTGAGCTGGCCGTCCAGGGCCTCTACCAGTGGCAGATGACCGGCAAGTCGATCACCGCCGTGGAGGCGGAGTTCCGCAGCCAGGTGGCCGATGACGACCTCGAGGATCACGAGAACTGGCACAAGGTCATGGAGATCGCCGACCTGGCGCTCTTCCATGAGCTGCTGCACAACGTGGCCCGCGACCGCCAGGCACTCGATGCCTCCATCGCGCCGCTGCTCGATCGCCGCCTCGAGGATCTCGATCCCATTGAGCTGGCGATCCTGCGCCTGGGCGCCTACGAGCTCGCCAAGCGCCTCGAGGTGCCGTACCGCGCGGTGATCACCGAGGGCGTCGAACTCGCCAAGTCCTTCGGGGCCACGGACGGACACAAGTACGTCAACGGCATCCTCGACAAGCTTGCCGGGCGGCTGCGGTCCGCCGAGGTCACCGCTCGCCGCCGCTGAAGGCCCGCCCCGATGCACAGCGAATTCGAACTCATCACCCGCTACTTCACGCCCGACCCGCCCGGCCCGGAAGCCGGCGTGAGCCTGGGCGTGGGTGACGACTGCACGCTGCTGGCGCCGACCCCGGGCGAGCGGCTGGCGGTCAGCGTCGATACCTCGGTCGCCGGGGTCCACTTCCCCGAGGATGCCCCGGCCGCGGCGATCGGTCACCGGGCGCTGGCGGTCAGCCTGAGTGATCTCGCCGCCATGGGCGCTCGCGCCCGCTGGTGCCTGATGTCGCTGACCCTGCCGGCGGCGGACGACGGCCCCTGGCTGGCGGATTTCGCGCGCGGATTTCATGCGCTCTGCGACGCCACCGACACCGCCCTGGTGGGTGGCGACGTCACCCGCGGCGAGCTTTCCATCGGCGTGACGGTGATGGGGGAGGTGCCGCCCGAGCAGGCGTTGACCCGCAGCGGCGCGCGGCCGGGCGACGTGCTGGCGGTCACCGGGGCGCTGGGCGGCGGTGCCGGCGGGCTGGCCCTGTGGCAGCGCGGCGAGCGGGATCTCGGCCATCCGCTGCTCGCACGCTACCTGCATCCGCTGCCGCGCCTCGCGGCGGGTCTCGCCCTGCGTGGCCTGGCGAGCGCCGCCATCGACGTCTCCGACGGCCTGCTGGCCGATCTGGGCCACGTGCTCGAGTGCTCCGGCGTCGGCGCCGAGCTGACGCCCGAGGCGCTGCCGCTGGCCGAGGGGCTGGTGGCCGCGCTCGGCGAGCGGGACGCCCTGGCGGCAGGGCTTCATGGCGGCGACGATTATGAGCTGCTGGTGGCCCTGCCGCCGGAGCATTTCGCCACGGCGCGTGGCCGACTGGCCGAGCGGGGCCTGGCGCTGACCGAGATCGGCCGGCTGGTCGAGACGCCGGGCATTCGCGGCGTGGCGCTCAATGGCGAGCGCGGCTGGCAGCACTTTTCGACGGGCGGTGCCTCATGAACCAGGCTCCTGCCAGCGTCTGGCGACGCCCGGTGCACTTCCTGGCCTTCGGGCTCGGCAGCGGTACCGTACCCTTCGCCCCCGGCACCTTTGGCACCCTGGCCGCCATCCCCTTCTACTGGCTGATGTCCGAGCTGCCGCTGGGCTGGTATCTGGGCCTGGTGGCGGTGACCTTCCTGTGGGGCATCTGGCTCTGCGACAAGACCTCCCACGATCTGGGCGTCCACGATCACTCCGGCATCGTCTGGGACGAGTTCGTCGGCTACTGGCTGACCATGGCCGCCGTGCCCTTCTCCTGGGAGGCGGCGCTGTGGGGGTTCGCGGTGTTTCGCGTCTTCGACGTCTTCAAGCCCTGGCCGATCCGCTGGGCGGATCGCCGGGTCGCCGGCGGCTTCGGCATCATGATCGACGATGTCCTCGCCGCGGCCTACGCATGGAGTACCATGCACCTGTGGTTCTGGCTCCACTGAGTCGCCGCGCTCGAGGGCTCCTCACTCGCGGCGCGCCGCAGTGGCCCGGATACGGCGCGGACAAGGAAGGCCATGATGCGCAAGGAACGACTGATCGTCCCGGTGGTGGTGGGGCTGGCGCTGCTCTGGGCGCTGGCCCAGGCCATCGCCAGCCTGCTCTTCGAGCGTGAACTGGCCCGGGCCCTCGAGGATCTCGCTGCCCGGGGCGACCTGCTGGTCGAGCGCAGCGACGTCGAGCGGGGCTGGCTCGAATCCAGCGGCACCCTCCATCTGACGCCCCGTTTCGGCCGGGCCTGGCACCTGGCGCTGCCCTACGAGGCGCGTCACGGGGTGATCAATACCCGCATCGACGGCACCCTCAAGCCTTACGTCGGCGCCGACGATCGTCGGCTGTTCGGCGATCTGCTGTCCTCCTCACCGCCGCGCTGGCAGGCGCGCTACCATACCCTGGGGGCCACCCTGAGGGGGCGCCTGGAACTGGCGCCCTTCATCGTCAGCCAGCAGGAGCGCGCGCTCGAGTTTCGCGGCGGAGAGGTCACCTTCAGCGGGGTCTACGGGGACTGGCGCCTGCAGGCCGACCTGGCGCCCTGGCGGCTCAGCGATGGTTCGACCACGCTTGAGACCGGCCCGATCACCCTGGAGAGCCGCTACGCCTACACCGAGGACGCCTACCACTTCACCCAGCAGGATCTGCTCAAGGTGGAGGGGCTCGCCTGGCGCCAGCCGGACCTCTCGCTGGATGCCAGCGGGCTGGTGCTGCACAGCCGCACCACCCTCGACGAGGCGGAACTGCGGGTCGAGAGCGAACTGACCCTCGATCGCCTGATGGCGGCCGACGAGGTCCTGCTCACCGGCCGCCTCGCCGTGGAGCTCTCGCGGATCAACGCCGATGCGCTGCGCCGGGTGCTCGCCACGCTGCGCGATGAGGCGGCCCGTGGCGAGACCGACCGCGAGGGCAGTGCGCTGCTGGCGCGCCTGGAGCCCGACCTGCTGGGCATGCTCGAGGATTCGCCGCGGCTGGACATCCACGCCGTCGACCTCGACAGCCCGATGCTGGGGCTGGATGCCCGCGGCGACGGCGCCCTGTTCTTCGATGCGGGCGAGCTCGAGGGGCTGGCCCCGGCCGCGCTGGACGAGCCCGAGGAGCAGGCCCGCTGGCGTTCGCAACTCTACGGCGATGTGACCTGGGATCAGGTGCCCCCGGTGGTGGCGCTGTGGCTCGGCCTGCCGCTGGGCACCGAGGATCTGGCGATCGATGTGGTGCGCGGGCGGGTCAGGATCAACGGGCGGCCGCTGTCGCCGATCCTCGAACGGCGTCAATGACTTGAAGTCGGGCCTCGCTGCCCGCATTCCTCAAGGCAGCCCCGGGAAGCTTCCCGACGATTCAGGACGAGGACCGCATGAGCGACGACCACGAGATGCAGGATGGCCTGGACTGGATCCATGCCAACGACGACGACGCCTTCGACGACGAGTTGCCCGGCGCCGAGGACCACCGCTCGGTGGTGCCCGCCAGCGATTCCCTGCCCGAGCGTATCTACCTGCTGCCGATCCACAACCGGCCCTTTTTCCCCGCCCAGGTTCAGCCGCTGGTGATCAACCGCGAGCGTTGGGAGGAGACCATCCGCCGGGTCGGCGACACGCCGCATCGTGCCGTCGGCCTGGCCTTCGTCGGCGAGACCGGCGTCGAGGATCTCGGCGGCGAGAACTTCCCCGAGATCGGCACCGCGGTGCGGGTGCACAAGCTGCAGAGCGAGGATCAGCAGATCCAGTTCATCGCCCAGGGCATGCGGCGCTTTCGCATCACGCGCTGGCTCTCCAAGGAGCCGCCCTACCTCGTGGAGGTGAGCTACCCCCGCGAGCCGGTGGATGCCGAGGACGACGAGACCCGCGCCTACGCCATGGCGCTGATCAACGGCATCAAGGAGCTGCTGCCGATCAATCCGCTCTACGGCGAGGAACTCAAGCACTACCTGAACCGCTTCAGCCCCCACGAGCCCGGCCCGCTGACCGACTTCGCCGCGGCCATCACCTCGGCCAAGGGGCCGGAGCTTCAGGATGTGCTGGCGACCCTGCCGGTGATGGAGCGCATGCAGAAGGTGCTGCCGCTGCTGCGCAAGGAGATCGACGTCGCCCAGCTGCAGAGCGAGATCAGCGAGCAGGTCAACGCCCAGATGCAGGATCGCCAGCGCGAGTTCTTCCTGCGTGAGCAGCTCAAGGTGATCCAGCGCGAACTGGGCATCTCCAAGGACGATCGCGAGAACGACGTCGACACCTTCCGGGCGCGCCTCGAGGGATGCGTGGTGCCCGAGCGGGTCATGGAGCGCATCGACGACGAGCTCGACAAGCTCTCGGTGCTGGAGACCGGCTCGCCGGAGTACGGCACCACCCGCAACTACCTCGACTGGCTCACCGCCATGCCCTGGGGCGTCAACAGCCAGGACCAGCTCGACCTGGCTCACACCCGCACGGTGCTCGACCGCGACCACGACGGCTTGAATGACGTCAAGGAGCGCATCGTCGAGTTCCTCGCCGAGGGCACCTTCAAGGGCGACGTGGGTGGCTCGATCCTGCTGCTGGTCGGCCCGCCGGGCGTCGGCAAGACCTCGGTGGGGCGCTCCATCGCCGACGCCCTGGGTCGCGAGTTCTACCGCTTCTCGGTGGGCGGCATGCGCGACGAGGCCGAGATCAAGGGCCACCGTCGTACCTACATCGGCGCCATGCCCGGCAAGCTGGTCCAGGCCCTCAAGGAGGTCGAGGTCGAGAACCCGGTGATCATGCTCGACGAGATCGACAAGATGGGCCAGTCCTTCCAGGGCGACCCGGCCTCGGCGCTGCTCGAGGTGCTCGACCCCGAGCAGAACGTCGACTTCCTCGACCACTACCTCGACGTGCGCCTGGATCTTTCCAAGGTGCTCTTCGTCTGCACCGCCAACACCCTGGATTCGCTTCCCCCGGCGCTGCTCGATCGTATGGAGCAGATCCGTCTCTCGGGCTACATCGCCGAGGAGAAGGTGGCCATCGCCAAGCACTTCCTCTGGCCCAAGCTGCTCAAGCGTGACCGGATCCCCAAGAAGCGCATCAACCTGACCGATGCCGCGCTGCGTCAGGTCATCGAGGGCTACGCCCGGGAGGCCGGGGTGCGCCAGCTCGAGAAGCAGCTGCACCGCATCGTGCGCAAGGCGGCGGTCAAGCTGCTGGAGAGCGACCAGCAGTCGGTGCGAGTCTCGGTCAACAACCTCGAGGCCTACCTCGGCCCGCCGATCTTCCGCAAGGAGAAGGTGATGAAGGGCGAGGGCGTGGTTACCGGGCTTGCCTGGACCTCCATGGGCGGCGCCACGCTCTCCGTGGAGGCCGGCAAGGTGCACGCCCTGGATCGCGGCTTCAAGCTCACCGGCCAGCTCGGCGACGTCATGAAGGAGTCGGCCAACATCGCCTACAGCTATGTGCTGGGTCATCTCGGCGACTACGGGGCCGATACGGACTTCTTCGATTCGGCCTTCGTGCACTTGCACGTGCCGGAGGGGGCCACGCCCAAGGACGGCCCCTCGGCCGGGGTGACCATCGCCACCGCGCTGCTCTCGCTGGCCCGGCATCAAGCCCTTGACCGGCCCCTGGCGATGACCGGCGAGCTCACCCTGACCGGCCAGGTGCTGCCGGTGGGCGGCATCCGCGAGAAGGTGATCGCCGCTAGGCGCAGCGACATCTTCGAGCTGATCCTGCCCGAGGCCAATCGCCGCGACTACGACGAGCTGCCCGACTACCTCAAGGAGGGGCTGACGGTGCACTTCGCCGGCCGCTATCGCGACGTGGCCCGGGTGGTCTTCGACTAGGAGCGCCGGAGACAGGGCGACGCGAGGGTCCTACGCCAGGGATGGCGTCGGTAGCGCCCAGGGATGGGTTCACAGCGCCCTCGTGGAGTCCTGTCGCCGGATAAGTCCTAGAGCCTGCCCGACGATATCGCTTCCTTCCTCCCGCGCGCACCCGCCGATGGCATAATGGCGGGTGCGTCGTGTTATCTGTCGAACGATTCGTTGTCGCCTCAACAACAAGGAACGCCCATGTCCTCCAAGGTTCATGCCGCCGGGGCGTCGCTCGCGGCGCTGCTGGCCGCCGGCTCGCTCCAGGCTGACGAGACCCTGACCGTCTACACCTACGACTCCTTCGTCTCCGAATGGGGCCCCGGCCCCGGCATCGAGGCAGCCTTCGAGGCGCGCTGCGGCGACTGTGACCTGGAGTTCGTGGCCCTGCCCGGCGGCGTCGACATCCTCCAGCGCCTGCGCCTGGAGGGCGAGGGCACCCGGGCGGATCTGGTGCTGGGCCTGGACATGAACCTGATGGCCGAGGCGCGGGCGCTGGACCTGATGGCGCCCCACGGGGCAGACCTGGCGCCGCTTGACCTGCCCATCGACTGGAGCGACGAGACCTTCCTGCCCTACGACTGGGGGCACTTCGCCTTCGTCTACGACACCGAACAGCTCGAGACGCCGCCGGGCAGCTTCGCCGAGCTGCTCGAGGCCCCCGAGGAGGTCAAGGTGATCCTCCAGGGTCCGCGCACCAGCGTCACCGGCCAGGGGCTGATGCTGTGGATCAAGAAGGTCTATGGCGACCGGGCGCCCGAGGTCTGGGCGCGGCTCAACGAGCGGGTGCTCGCCGTCACCAACGGCTGGAGCCAGGCCTACTTCTCGCTGTTCATGAACGGCGAGGCGCCCATGGTGCTGTCGTATGCCACCTCGCCGGCCTACCACATGGCGGTGGAGGAGACCGACCGCTACCAGGCCGCCGAGTTCGAGGAGGGCCACTACCTGCAGGTCGAGACCGCCGCGATGCTGCGCACCACCGAGCAGCCCGAACTGGCCCGCGACTTCCTCGCCTTCATCCTGACCCCGGACTTCCAGCGTCACATTCCGCTGGGCAACGTCATGAATCCCGCCATCGACCTGGGTGACGAGCGGCCCCAGGTCTTCGACCGGCTGATCGAGCCCGAGAGCCTCACCTTCACGCCCGAAGAGGTCCGCGCGCATCGCCGCGAGTGGATCCGCGAGTGGCTCAACGCCAGCGTCCGTTGAGCGGCGCGACCGCCCCCCAGCGCTGGGCCAGCCGCTCGCGCTGGCCGCCGGGGCTCGGTCTCGCCGCCCTGACGGCGGTGGCGGGGCTGGGGCTCGGCAGCCTCGGCGCGCTCTTGTGGCAGGCCCGTGGCGTGCATCCCGCGGCCCTGTGGCAGGAGCCGTGGCTCGCCGCGGTGCTGCGCTTCACCCTCTGGCAGGCGACCCTCTCGACCCTGCTGGCCGTGGGGCTCGCCGTGCCGGTGGCGCTGGCCCTGGCGCGGCGCCCGCGCTTCCCGGGGCGCGGCCTGCTGCTGCGGGCCATGGAGCTGTCGCTGGTGCTGCCCACGCTGATCGGCCTGTTCGGCCTGGTGGCCGTGCACGGCCGGCGCGGCTGGGCCGCGCCGCTCTGGGAGGGGCTCGTCGGATCGGAGTCGGGCTACCTCTATGGCCTCTCGGGCATCGTGCTGGCCCATGTCTTCTACAACCTGCCGCTCGCGGCTCGGCTGATGCTGCAGGCGCTGGAGACGGCGCCCGCGGCGCACTGGCGGCTCGCCTCCCAGCTGGGCCTGACACGGGCGACGATCTGGCGCACGCTCGAGTGGCCGTGCCTCGCGCCGCTGCTGCCGCGGCTGGCGGCGTTGATCTTCACGCTCTGCTTCACCAGCTTCGCCATCGTCATGACGCTGGGCGGCGGTCCGCGCTCCTCGACCCTGGAGGTGGCGCTCTATCAGGCGCTGAAGTTCGATCATGACCTGGCGCTGGCGGCACTTCTGGCGCTGACCCAGCTGACCATCTGCCTGTCGCTGTGGCTGCTGGCGCTCTCCCGGGGCGGAGCGCCCTCGCTGGTGGTGGGCAGCGTCTCGCTGCCGACTGGCGGGCGCTGGCGACGCCGCGATGCCCTGGGCGTCTCGCGCGTCACCGATGCCTTCTGGCTCACCGCGCTGGCGGCGCTGCTGCTGCCGCCGCTCGCCGCCGTGGTGCTGGCGGGCCTGGCCGGGCTGCCGGAACTGCCTCGCCAGGCGAGCCTGTGGGCCGCGGCGGCGCGCAGCCTGATCATGGCGCTTGGCGCGGCGGCCGGGGCGCTGACCCTCTCGCTGTCGCTGCTCACGGGCAGCCGCTGGCTCAAGGCGCGACGCCACGGTGCGGCGGCGCTGCTGATGGAGGGGGGCGGCCAGCTGATCCTGGTGATCCCCGCCCTGGTGCTCGGCACCGGGCTCTTTTTGCTGCTGCGCCCGACGCTGGGCAGCGGCTGGCAGGGCTATGGCCTGGTGGTGCTGGTCAATGCCTTCATGGCGCTGCCCTTCGCCATGCAGGTGGTGCGCGGGGCGCTGCCCGGGCTATCCGCCCCCGAGGAGCGCCTGGCCGACCAGTTCGGCATTCGCGGGCGCGTCCGGCTGCGCTGGCTGGTCTGGCCGCGGCTGCGCCGCCCCCTGGCGCTGGCGCTGGCTTACGCCATGACCCTGTCGCTCGGCGACTTCAGCGTGATCGCGCTGTTCGGTAGCCCCTCGGCGCCTACCCTGCCGATGCTGCTCTACCAGCAGCTTGGCGGCTACCGCTGGCAGGGCGCCGCCGCCACGGCGCTGCTGCTGCTGGCGCTGGTGGTGCTGGTGTTCGTGCTGCTGGGGCTTTGGACTCGCCGCCCGCCCCGCTATCCCTGGAACCGTTTCGCCCGCGAGGAGCGTCATGCTCGAGTGCCGTGACCTGATCTTCCACTATGATCGCTTTGAGCCTGGCGAGACGCCGGACTTCTCCTTCAGCTTTCGGCTCGCCCCCGGCGAGTGCCTGTCGGTGGCGGGGCCTTCGGGGGCCGGCAAGAGCACCCTGCTCGGGCTGCTGGCGGGCTTTCTCGAACCGGCCAGCGGCAGCCTCGCCTGGCAGGGCGAGGACCTGCTGGCGCGCCCGCCCTGGGAGCGCGGCATCACCACCGTCTTCCAGGAGCACAACCTCTTCGATCAGCTGCCGGTGTGGCTCAACGTGGGGCTGGGGCTCTCGCCCGACATGCGCCTCACCCCGGCACAGCAGGCCCGGGTTCGCGAGGGACTCGCCGAGGTGGGGCTCGCGGGGCTCCACGACCGCCTGCCGGCGGAGCTCTCCGGCGGCCAGCGCCAGCGCGTGGCGCTGCTGCGGGCGCTGCTGCGCGGCTCACGGATCCTGCTGCTCGACGAGCCCTTCTCGGGGCTCGACGAGGCGACCCGCGAGGGGCTCTGGGCGCTGGTGCGCCGCCAGAAGGCGGCGGGCGCCGCGGTGCTGCTGGTCAGCCACGATCGCGACGACATCGAGGCGCTGGCCGAGCGGCGCGCCTGGCTCGAGTCCGGGCGGCTGCGGGGCGATGCCTCGGCGCAGCCCCGGGGTTCCTGAGGCGCTGGCCTGAGCGCCGAGCGCGTGACAGAATCCACCGTCTGGACACACGAGAACCGCCCCGGGCTCCTCGCACGCCGAGGAGGCGAGGGCGGCATGCACGATAGAAGAAGAGGACACCATGCCCGAGTACCGCTCCCGCACCACCACCGCCGGTCGCAACATGGCCGGCGCCCGCGCCCTGTGGCGCGCCACCGGCATGAAGGACGAGGACTTCCACAAGCCGATCATCGCCGTGGCCAACTCCTTCACCCAGTTCGTGCCCGGCCACGTGCACCTGAAGGACATGGGCCAGCTGGTGGCCCGGGAGATCGAGAAGGCCGGCGGGGTGGCCAAGGAGTTCAACACCATCGCCGTGGACGACGGCATCGCCATGGGCCACGACGGCATGCTCTATTCGCTGCCGAGCCGCGACCTGATCGCCGATAGCGTCGAGTACATGGTCAACGCCCACTGCGCCGACGCCCTGGTGTGCATCTCCAACTGCGACAAGATCACCCCGGGGATGCTGATGGCCGCCATGCGTCTCAATGTGCCGGTGATCTTCGTCTCCGGCGGGCCCATGGAGGCGGGCAAGACCAAGCTGCTCGATCACGGCCTCGACCTGGTCGATGCCATGGTCATGGCCGCCGATGACAGCGTCGACGAGGCGACCCTCAACGAGGTCGAGCGCAGCGCCTGCCCGACCTGCGGCAGCTGCTCGGGCATGTTCACCGCCAACTCCATGAATTGCCTGATGGAGGCGCTGGGCCTGGCGCTGCCCGGCAACGGCACGGTGCTGGCCACCCACGCCGATCGCCGCCGGCTGTTCGAGAACGCCGGCCACCGCATCGTCGAGCTGGCCAAGCGAGTCTACGAGGGTGACGAGGCGCACCTGCTGCCCCGCGCCATTGGCAGCAAGGCGGCGTTTCGCAACGCCATGACCCTGGACATCGCCATGGGCGGCTCCACCAACACCATCCTGCACCTGCTGGCCGCCGCCCAGGAGGCCGAGGTCGACTTCACCATGACCGACATCGATCGGTTGTCCCGCGAAGTCCCGCAGCTGTGCAAGGTCGCGCCCAACACCCAGAAGTACCACATCGAGGACGTGCATCGGGCCGGTGGCATCATGGCGATCCTCGGCGAGCTCGACCGCGCCGGGGTGCTCGATACCCGGGTGCCGACCGTCTACGGCGACAGCCTGGCCGCGGCGCTCGAGGAGTGGGACATCATGCGCTCGCCGAGCCCCGAGGTGGTGGAGTTCTTCCGCGCCGGCCCCGGCGGCATTCCCACCCAGACCGCCTTTTCCCAGAGTGCGCGCTGGCCGAGCCTCGACGGCGATCGCGCCACCGGCTGCATCCGCGATCTCGAGCACGCCTTCTCCCTGCAGGGCGGCCTCGCCGTGCTCAAGGGCAACATCGCCGTCGACGGCTGCGTGGTGAAGACCGCCGGCGTCGATGATTCGATACTGGTCTTCGAGGGTCGCGCCCACGTGGTGGAGTCCCAGGACCAGGCGGTCGAGCATATCCTCGCCGACAAGGTCAGCGAGGGCGACGTGGTGGTGATCCGCTACGAGGGCCCCAAGGGCGGCCCGGGCATGCAGGAGATGCTCTATCCGACCAGCTACCTGAAGTCCAAGGGGCTCGGCAAGGCGTGCGCGCTGCTCACCGACGGGCGCTTCTCCGGCGGCACCTCGGGGCTCTCCATCGGCCACGTCTCGCCGGAGGCGGCCGCGGGCGGCGCCATCGGGCTGGTCGAGAGCGGCGATCGCATCCGCATCGACATCCCCAACCGCACCATCGACGTGCTCCTGGACGACGCCACCCTGGCGTCGCGCCGGGCGGCCGAGGAGGCGCGAGGCGCCGAGGCCTGGAAGCCGAGCCTCGAGCGACCCCGCCGCGTGTCGGCCGCCCTGAAGGCCTATGCGCTGCTGGCGACCTCCGCCGACAAGGGGGCGGTGCGCGATCTGACGAAGCTGGACTAAGCTGGAAGAACTAAGCTGGAAGGATTGGGCTGTAATCAGCCTAGCCCGCATGCGCACCCCGGCCGGCGCCGGGGCCCGTGTCATCAGCAGGGAAGCCAGCACCATGAAGACACAGACGGTAAGCGTTGGTCTGGTGGGTTACGGCACGGCCGGACGCACCTTCCATGCGCCGCTCATTCAGGCGGCGCCGGGCCTGGAGCTCGTCGGCGTGGTCAGCGCGCATGCCGAACGGGTCCAGGCCGATCATCCGGCGGTCGAGGTGCTGCCCAAGCTCGCCCAGCTGCTGGCGCGGCGCGATATCGACCTGGTGGTGATCGCCACCCCCAACGAGACCCACTTCCCGCTGGCCAAGGCCGCCCTCAACGCCGGCAAGCACGTGGTGATCGACCAGCCCTTCTGCGTCACCGCCTCCGAGGCGCGCCTGCTCAAGGCTCAGGCCGACGGGGCGGACTTGCTGCTTAGCGTCTTCCACAATCGCCGCTGGGACAGTGACTTCCTGACCCTCAAGGCGCTGATCGACGAAGGCACCCTGGGACGGGTGGTGGCCCTGGAGTCGCGCTTCGATCGCTTCCGTCCCCGGGTCACCGACCGCTGGCGCGATCGCCACAAGCCGGGCAGCGGCATCTGGTACGACCTGGGGCCGCACCTGCTCGATCAGGTCCATGAGCTCTTCGGCATGCCCCGGGCGATCCTGCTGGAGCTCGCCACCGCTCGCGAGGGGGCCGAGGTGGACGACGACTTCCTGGCCCTGCTGGAGTACGACCACCTGCGGGTGACCCTGCAGGCCAGCTCCCTGGTGGCCGAGCCGACGCCGCGCTTCCGGGTGCATGGCACCCGCGGCAGCTTCGTGAAGTACGGCCTGGATCCCCAGGAGGGGTGGCTCAAGGCGGGGCAGCCGCCGACACCGGGCTGGGGCGTGGACCCCTCACCCGGCACCCTCACCCTCGATGAAGCGGAAGAGCAGGACCGAGGCGAGCGCGAGTCGGTCGCCCTGGTGAGTGGCGAGGCGCCGAGCGTGCCGGGGGACTACGGCACCTACTACGCCGGCATCGCCCGCACGCTGCTCGAGGGAGTGCCGCCGCCGGTGACCTGTGAATCGGCCCTGGAGGTGATGACCCTGCTGGAGACCGGGCTCGACAGCTATCGCCAGGGCCGCTGGGTGAAGCTCAAGGAGGGCGGCAGCACGCTGCGCCGGCTGCACAGCCGCTAGAGCAATATCTCCGGAATCATCGCCCGATAATCCCGACCGGGCGGTCGACCTGGGGCGGCCGGGCTCACCAGAGCCCGGTGTCGTCGGGGGCTTCGCTGCGCAGCTTGTCTCTCGCGATGTAGAGCGCCGCGATGGCGCGAGCCTCGTGGAAGTCCTCCCGCGCCAGCAGCCCCGATAGCTCGTCGATGGCGTGGGTCTCGACGATCAGCGGCTCGGGCTCGTCGCCGGGCAGGCGCTTCGGGTAGAGCTCGGTGGCCAGCAGCACCTGCATGCGGTGGCGCATGTAGTTGGGGGCCAGCGAGAGCTCCACCAGCGGCTCGATGCGATGGGCGCCGAAGCCGCACTCCTCCATCAGCTCGCGGTTGGCCGCGGTGACGAGATCCTCTCCGGGGTCGACCAGCCCCTTGGGCAGGGTCAGCACATAGTCCTCGAAGCCGGCGGCGTACTCGCGGATCAGCAGCACGTGTTCCGGGTCCGGCATGGCTACGATCATCACGGCGCCGATGCCCTGACCGGTGCTGATCAGCCGCTCGAAGGTGCGCTCGGCGCCGTTGGCGAAGCGCAGGTCCAGCTCCTCCACGTGGAACAGCCGACTGCGCGCCACGCTGCGCCGGTCGAGGATGTGCGGCCGGGTGGGCCAGGGCCGGGAGGTATCGTGCGGGTCTGACATGGCAAGACTCCGTGTGGCGGGAGCGTGTGGCAGCGGCGATGACGCGCGATATCCAAGGCCCGAAGGCCGGGCGGTCGATATGCGTCATGCCTGGCGATTCGATACAATACTACGTCTCAACCGCCCCCGACTCACTCCCGGAGTAGCGATGATCGACTGGCGCGCCATCGATACCGTCCTGTTGGACATGGACGGCACCCTGCTGGACCTGCACTTCGACAGCCACTTCTGGCTCGAGCACCTGCCGCGGCGCTACGTCGAGCTGCACCGCCTGGACGAATCGACCCAGGAGGAGATCCGCGCGCGGATCATCCGTGAGCAGGGCACCCTCAACTGGTACAGCCTGGCCTACTGGAGCCGCGAGCTGGGGGTCGACGTGGTCGCCCTCAAGCGCGAGGTGCAGCACCTGATCGGCCTGCGCAGCGACGCCCTGGATTTCCTGCAGTGGTTGAAGGCGGCTCACCCGCGCGTCGTGCTGGCCACCAACGCCGACCGCGAGAGCCTGGCGCTCAAGCTGCCGCTGACCGGGCTGGAGGAGTACCTCGACGCCATCGTCTCATCGGCGGACCTGGGCGTGCCCAAGGAGGAGCAGGCCTTCTGGTTCGCCCTCCAGGAGGAGGAACCCTTCGATCCCGAGCGGACGCTGTTCATCGACGACAACGCCTCGGTGCTCGAGAGCGCCCGCGAGTTCGGCATCCGCCACCTGCTGGGCATCAAGCAGCCCGACAGCCGCCGGCCCGAGAAGGAGCTCGAAGAATTCATCGCCCTGGATCGCTTCGCCAGCCTGCTGCCCGAGGAGCGACCGCCCGTCCCGGGAGAGCGCCCTGAAGCAGACCCTGAAGCAGGCCATGGAGAGCGCCATGGAGAGCGCCATGGATAGCGTGCGGCTCGACAAGTGGCTCTGGGCGGCGCGCTTCTTCAAGACCCGGGCGCTCGCCAAGAAGGCCATCGAAGGCGGCAAGGTCCAGTACAACGGCGCCCGGGCCAAGACCAGCAAGGGCGTCGAGGTCGGCGCGCTGATTCGGGTCCCCCAGGGCTGGGACACGCTGGAGGTCGAGGTGGTGGACCTCTCCGGCCAGCGGCGCGGCGCCCCCGAGGCGCGCGCGCTCTACCGCGAGACCGCCGAGAGCGTCGCCCGTCGCGAGCGTGAGGCCGAGGCCCGGCGCCTGACCAACCAGGCCATGCAGCACCCTCTCAAGCGACCCGACAAGAAGCAGCGCCGCGAGATCAAGCGCTTCCAGGAACGCTCCGGCGAGTGAGCCGCCGCGCCGGGGCCGGCGTTCGCCATGACCGGAAGGCCCCGGTCTCGGCACCCCAGGCTCCGGCCACCCCGGTGTCTCACACGCCCGTCCTTGCTATTCATCTTTCAGGTGTCAGACGACATGAACGACCAGATCCAGCGTTTTCTCTTCGAGCGTACCAACGTGCGCGGCGAGATCGTCACCCTCGAGCGCGCCTATGCCGACGTGCTAGAGCGTCACGACTACCCCGGTGCGGTGAACCACCTGCTGGGCGAGCTGCTCTGTGCGGTGGCGCTGCTCACCGACACCGTCAAGCTCGACGGCACCCTGAGCATCGAGGTGCGCGGCCAGGGGGCGCTCTCCCTGCTGATGGCCGAATCCAATCCCGGCGGCGAGCTGCGCGCCATCGCCCGCCTGGATGAGGACGCCGCGATCCCCGGCGACGCCGCCGATTTCCGCCAGCTGGTGGGCGAGGGTCAGATCGTGATCACCCTGGACCCCACCGACGGCCAGCGCTATCAGGGGATCGTGGCCCTGGAGCACGACAGCCTGGCGGGCTGCCTGGGCGCCTACTTCGCCCAGTCCGAGCAGCTGCCCACCCGGCTGTGGCTCAGCGCCGACGGAAAGCGCGCCGGCGGACTCCTGCTGCAACGCCTGCCCGACGAATCGCTCAACCAGGACGACGACGCCTGGGAGCGCGCCGTACATCTGGCCGAGACGCTGAAGGACGATGAACTGCTGGGCCTCGAGCAACTCGAGGTGCTGCGTCGGCTGTATCATGAGGAGGAAGTGCGGGTCTTCGATCCCAAGGCGCTCTACTTTGGCTGTACCTGCTCTCGAGAGCGCATCGCCGGCGCCCTGCTGGGGCTAGGGGCGCAGGAGCTCCGCGAGGTGCTGGCCGAGCAGGGCGGCATCGAGACCCAGTGCCACTTCTGCCACACCCGCTACCCGTTCACCGCCGCCGAGATCGAGGCGATGCTGGACGATCCCGAGGGAGCATCGCCCACGCTGCACTGAACAGACGTCCGTCGGCGCACCCCGTGCTGCGCTGCAGCGCGGGATGTTGGGGTGAGATGTAGTGAACGGTGCCGATGTAGTAGTAAAACTACAAGAACTCCGCCCAAGAACGGCGTTTCCTGGCGGCCGGCTTTTTGCCATAATGACGCCGATTTTCCGGTTCGATCGTCCAGCGAACAGACGGGCACACCCCGCAAGCGGCGATCTGGCACGACCCACGTTGCGTCACCGACGCCCGGCACACGAGAGAAGCGGCCGCAAGGCCCAGGAAATGACATGACCACGACTCAAGCCGCCCCCCAGCAAGCCGCCACTTCCCACGTCAACCTCAGCAGCGCCGAGCTGATCGAGCGGGCGGTGGCCGGCGGGGAAGGTCGCCTGGCCGCCAACGGTGCCCTGGTGGTGAACACCGGCGCGCGCACCGGTCGCTCCCCCAAGGATCGCTACATCGTCGACGAGCCGAGCACCAGTGGTCAGATCGATTGGGGTAGCGTCAACCGTCCCTTCCCGGCGGAGCGTTTCGATGCGCTCTGGACCCGCGTCGAAGAGTACCTGGGCAGCGGCGAGTCCTATGTCTCCGAGCTGCACGTGGGCAGCGATCCGGTCCACCACCTGCCGGTGCGCGTCACCACCGAGACGGCCTGGCACAACCTGTTCGGCCGCACCATGTTCGTGCGCCCCGAGGCCTTCAACCCCTCGGCCAAGGACGAGTGGACCATCCTCAACGCCCCGTTCTTCGTGTGCGACCCGGCGCGGGACGGCACCAACTCCGAGGGCTGCGTGATCCTCAACTTCGCCCAGAAGAAGGTGCTGATTGCCGGCATGCGCTACGCCGGTGAGATGAAGAAGGCGATGTTCTCGGTGCTGAACTTCCTGCTGCCGGCCGCCGACGTGCTGCCGATGCACTGCTCCGCCAACGTGGGCGAGGACGGCAACACCACGCTGTTCTTCGGCCTCTCCGGCACCGGCAAGACCACCCTGTCCGCCGACCCGGCGCGTTTCTTGATCGGCGATGACGAGCACGGCTGGGGCCCGGGCACCGTCTTCAACTTCGAGGGCGGCTGCTACGCCAAGTGCATCGACCTCTCCGAGAAGAACGAGCCGATCATCTGGAACGCCATCAAGTTCGGGACCGTGCTGGAGAACGTGGTCCTCGACGACCGTCGCCAGCCGGACTTCGCCGATGACAGCCTGACCCAGAACTCTCGCGCCGCCTACCCGCTGGAGCACGTCGAGAAGCGCGTGGCCGAGAATCGCGCCGACGAGCCCAACGCCATCGTCTTCTTGACCTGCGACATGAGCGGCGTGCTGCCGCCGGTCTCCGTGCTCTCCAAGGAAGCCGCGGCCTATCACTTCCTCTCCGGCTACACCGCCAAGGTCGGCTCCACCGAGGTCGGCTCCTCGGCCGGCCTCGAGGCGACCTTCTCCACCTGCTTCGGCGCGCCATTCTTCCCGCGTCCGGCACGCGAGTACGCCGATCTGCTGATCCGCCGCGTGGCCGAGCAGGATGCCCAGGTATACCTGGTCAACACCGGCTGGACCGGCGGCGCCTACGGCGAGGGCGGCTCGCGCTTCTCCATCCCGACCACCCGCGCCATCATCAGCGCCATCCAGTCCGGCGTGCTGCGCAACGTCGAGACGCGCATGGTCGAGGGCCTGAACCTGGCCGTGCCCACCGCCGTGCCGGGCGTCGACTCCAGCCTGCTCGACCCGCGCGAGACCTGGGAAGACAAGGCCGCCTACGATCGCCACCTGGGCGAGCTGGTCGCCAAGTTCGTCGACAACTTCAAGAAGTTCGACGGCGTCAACGAGGCCATCGTCAAGGCCGGTCCCCGCCCGATCTGACGGTCGGCCATCGCGAACCGTTGGTCTGGCCGGCGGTCTGAAGGGGGAAGGGCACAAGCCCTTCCCCCTTTTCGTATTCAGACGGAGACCCACATGAAGCGACGACAATTCCTCGGACTGGTCGGCGCAGGCGGCATCGCGAGCCTGGTGCCCGGCTTTGCCCTGGCGCGTCCCAAGCCCGACCTCACCCGCGCCGACGACATCGAGGTGCTGGAGCTCTCCGAGGCCGAGTGGCGGGAGCGGCTGAGCGACGCCCGCTTCGAGATCCTGCGCGAGGCGGGCACCGAGCCGGCGTACTCGAGTCCCCTGGACGAGGAGACCCGCCAGGGCGCGTACCGCTGCGCGGGCTGCGAGCTGCTGCTCTTTACCAGCGACATGAAGTACGACTCCGGCACCGGCTGGCCGAGCTTCGTCGAGCACGTCGAGGGCCACCTGCTGACCAGCGTCGACTATTTCCTGGTCTTCCCGCGCACCGAATACCACTGCGCTCGCTGCGGCGGCCACCAGGGCCACATCTTCGATGACGGCCCCGAGCCGACCGGGCTGCGCTGGTGCAACAACGGCCTGGCGCTGCGATTCGTCCCCGCCTGAATCTCGAGTGTGATACCTTGTCGTGATCGTCTGGACGTTTGATTGCCAAGGATTTCATGGACGCACACGACAAGATCATTGCCCGCCTCGCCGAGGAACTCGCCGTTCGTCCGCCGCAGGTCTCGGCCACGGTGGAGCTGCTGGATGGCGGGGCCACCGTGCCCTTCATCGCTCGCTATCGTAAGGAAGTCACCGGCGGGCTGGATGACATCCAGCTGCGTCAGCTCCACGAGCGACTCGCCTACCTGCGCGAGCTCGAGGAGCGCCGCGGGGCGGTGCTCGCCGCCATCGACGAGCAGGGCAAGCTGACCGACGCCCTGGCCGCCAGCATCCGCGCCGCCGACACCAAGCAGCGCCTGGAAGACCTCTATCTTCCCTACAAGAAGAAGCGGCGCACCAAGGCCCAGATCGCCCGCGAGGCGGGGCTCGAGCCGCTGGCCGAGGCGCTGCTCGGTGACCCGACCCTCACCCCCGAGACCGAGGCGGCCCGCTACCTTCGCCCAGCAGAAGGTGACATCCCCGCCGTCGAGGACGCCAAGGCGGCCCTGGATGGCGCCAAGCAGATTCTCATGGAACGCTTCGCCGAGGACCCCGAACTGGTGGGGCGCCTGCGCGAGCGGCTGTGGAGCGAGGGCGAGCTCTCCGCCCGGCTGATCGCCGGCAAGGAGCAGGAGGGCGCCAAGTTCTCCGACTACTTCGAGCACGACGAGACGCTCGCCAAGGTGCCGTCGCACCGGGCGCTGGCGATGTTCCGCGGCCGCAACGAGGGCGTGCTGGCGCTGACCCTGCGCCTGCCCGGTGAGGACGAGGCGCCGATCCATCCGGCCCAGGTGGCCATCGCCAAGCACTTCTCGATCAGCGATCAGGGGCGTGCCGCCGACCGCTGGCTCGCCGAGGTGGTGCGCTGGACCTGGCGCGTCAAGCTCTACACCCACCTCGAGACCGAGCTGATGGGGCGGCTGCGCGAGCGCGCCGAGCTGGAGGCCATCGAGGTCTTTGCCGCCAACCTCAAGGACCTGCTGCTGGCCGCCCCGGCGGGCCAGAGGTCGACGCTGGCCATCGATCCCGGCCTGCGCACCGGCTGCAAGGTGGCGGTGGTCGATGCCACCGGCCAGTTCCTCGAGCATGCCACCATCTATCCCCATGCGCCCCGCAACGCCTGGGCGGCCTCTCTGGCCGAGCTGGCGAGGCTGGTGAAGAAGCACGACGTGGCGCTGATCGCCGTGGGCAACGGCACCGCCAGCCGCGAGACCGATCGCCTGGCCGGCGAGCTAGTCAAGGCGCTTTCCACAACGACGGGGGCCGAGACGCACCGGCTCGCCAAGGTGATGGTCAGCGAGGCGGGCGCCTCGGTCTACTCCGCCTCGGAATACGCCTCCCGGGAGTTCCCGGACCTCGACGTCAGCATCCGCGGCGCGGTCTCCATCGCCCGACGCCTGCAGGACCCGCTGGCCGAGCTGGTCAAGATCGAACCCAAGTCCATCGGCGTGGGGCAGTACCAGCACGACGTCTCTCAGCTGCAGCTCTCCAAGAGCCTGGAGGCGGTGATCGAGGACTGCGTCAACGCCGTGGGGGTGGATCTCAACACCGCCTCCAGCGCCTTGCTCTCCCGGGTCGCCGGCCTCAACGCGGCGCTGGCCGACAACATCGTCGCCCGGCGTAACGCCGAGGGCGCCTTCACCAGCCGTCGGGCACTGCTCGACGTCAGCCGCCTGGGGCCCAAGACCTTCGAGCAGTGCGCGGGCTTTTTGCGCATCATGAACGGCGACAACCCGCTGGATGCCAGCGCCGTTCACCCCGAGGCCTATCCCCTGGTGGAGCGCATCGCGCAGCGCAGCGGTCGCGATCTGGCTGGGCTGATCGGCGACAGCGCCACGCTCAAGTCGCTCAAGCCCGCCGAGTTCGCCGACGAGCGTTTCGGCGTGCCCACCGTCAGCGACATCCTCGCCGAGCTCGACAAGCCGGGCCGCGACCCGCGCCCCGAGTTCAAGGCGGCCGAGTTCCGCGAGGGCGTCGAGACGCTCAAGGATCTCGAGCCGGGCATGATCCTCGAGGGCAGCGTGACCAACGTCACCCACTTCGGCGCCTTCGTCGATATCGGCGTGCACCAGGATGGCCTGGTGCACATCTCGGCGCTCTCCGAGAGCTTCGTCGAGGATCCGCGCAGCGTGGTCAAGGCCGGTGATATCGTCCGGGTCAAGGTGATGAGCGTGGATCTGCCGCGCTCGCGCATCGGCCTGACCATGCGGCTGAGCGATCAGCCGGAAGAGGCCCAGGGCGACGACCGGCCCGCCGCCAAGGCCCGCCGCAGCGGCGGCGAGGCGCGCGGCAAGGGGGGGCGCGGCAACAAGGCCCCGGAGCAGGGCGGCCAGATGGGCGCCCTGGGCGCGGCGCTCTTGAAGGCCAAGAAGGGTCGCTGACCGTCATGCGCCGCCGGTCGTGACGCGCTGCTGCCCTTGAAGCGTCGACCGGCGGCGCCCTAATCTGATGCTTGTCGGGCGCCCAGGCGCCCGCCTTTTCTCATATGGTGACCAACTTGTCCGAATCGCTTATCGCCCGCGTCGATCGACTCAAGGGGCTGGCCGACCAGGGGCGCGTCGGCCGACTGCGTCGCGGCATCGAAAAGGAGGGGCTGCGCGTCGACGGCGAGGGGCGCATCGCCGCCACGCCGCATCCGGCCGCCCTGGGGTCCAAGCTGACCCATCCGCACATCACCACCGATTACTCCGAGGCGCTGCTGGAGTACATCACGCCGGTCTACTGTCGGCCGGGCGATGCCATGGCCTTCCTCGCCGATCTGCACCGCTTCAGCTACCGCCACCTGGACGGTGAGCTGATCTGGCCGGCCAGCATGCCGGCGCGACTCGACGGCAACGACAGCGTGCCCATCGCCGACTTCGGCGACTCCAACATCGGCGTGATGAAGACCGTCTACCGCAAGGGGCTGGACCTGCGCTACGGGCGGATCATGCAATCCATCGCCGGGGTGCACTACAACGTCTCGCTGCCCGACGATCTCTGGCAGCTGCTGCGCGAGCTCGAGGGCGACACCGACACGTCGCTCGAGGACTACCGCTCGGCGCGCTACTTCGGCCTGATCCGCAACTTCCGTCGTCACAGCTGGCTGCTGCTCTACCTGTTCGGCGCCTCGCCGGCGCTCGATCGCAGCTTCCTCCCCGACGGCCGGGTGCCCGAGAAGCTCAAGCCCCATGGCGACGCGACCCTGGTGTCGCGCCATGCCACCAGCCTGCGCATGTCGGATCTGGGCTACCAGAACAAGGTCCAGGAGCAGCTCAAGATCTGCTTCAACTCGCTCTCCAACTACGTCAACACCCTGCGTCACGCCATCGCCACCCCGTGGCAGGATTACCGGCGGCTGGGCGTGAACGAGGGCGGCGAGTGGCGCCAGCTCAACGCCAACATCCTGCAGATCGAGAACGAGTACTACAGCGATATCCGCCCCAAGCGGGTGGCGCGCCACGACGAGACCCCCAGCCAGGCGCTGGAGGCCCGCGGGGTCGAGTACATCGAGGTGCGCTGCCTGGACCTCAATCCCTTCCTGCCGCTGGGCGTCGACGAGACCCAGGTCCGCTTCCTCGACACCTTCCTGATGTGGTGCCTGCTCAGCGAGAGCCCGTGGATCCCCGACGACGAGTGCGATCGGCTGGACGACAATCGTCGTCTGGTGGTCGAGCGCGGCCGGGACCCGGCGCTGCGCCTGCTGCAGGATGGCCGGCACCGCTCCATCGCCGACTGGGGCGGCGAGATACTCGCCGAGATGGCCCCGGTGGCCGAGCTGCTCGACCGGCTGGAGGAGGGCGAGCCCCACGGCGAGTCCCTTGCCGCGCTGACGCCGCTGCTGGAGGATCCGGCTCTGACGCCCTCCGGGCGGCTGCTGGCTCGGCTCGAGTCGACCGGCGAGTCGTTCCTCGAGGCGATGCTCGGCCTCGCCCGTGAACAGGCCGAGGGCTTTCGCGAAACCCCCATGGACCCGGCCCGGGAGGCCCTGTTCGACGACCTGGTGGCGAGCTCCCGCGACCAGCAGGCGGACCTCGAGGCCGCCGACGCGGAGGACTTCGATACCTTCCTGGCGCGCTACTTCGAGCGCGCCCGCGAGGTTCGGAGCGTCACCCCGCTGCAGACGGGGGAGCACTCATGATCGACGATCTGCGGCGCCTGGACGTGCGCGCCTGGAGCCTCGCCGGGCTCGCCTTCTGCGTGCTGATGATGGGCGTGGCCCTCGCGCTCGAGCACCTCGTCGGCCTGGAGCCCTGCCCGCTGTGCATCCTCCAGCGGGTGGCGGTGCTGGCCGCCGCCGCGGTGTTCCTGGTGGCCGCGATCCACGACCCCGTCGGGCGGCTGGGAGCGGTGCTCTACGGCCTGCTGTCGCTTTCCGCCGTGGGCGGCGGCATCGCCGTGGCGGGGCGTCACCTGTGGCTGCAGTCGCTGCCGGCCGATCAGGTGCCGAGCTGCGGCCCGGGGCTCGACTACATGATGGAGATCCTGCCCTGGCAGCAGGTGCTGTCCCAGGTGCTCTCCGGCTCCGGGGAGTGCGCCGAGATCGGCATCCGGGTGCTGGGCCTCTCGCTGCCCGGCTGGACCCTGGTCGGCTTTGTGATCCTCGCGCTTGCTCCGCTGGGCCTGCTGCTCGCGGCCAACCGGCCGCAACGCGGCTATCACTGGGCGGGCTAGGCGAGCACCGTGCATTACTCCCACCCGGTCACTCAGGAGGAGATCGACCGGGCCTATGACCCCATGCGGGGCCGCGATGGCGAGGCCCTGATCGCCGGCTGGCGGGCGCGCAGCGCCCGTTCGCGCGAAAGTCTGCGCCTGATCCCCGACGTGGCCTACGGGCCGACGCTGGCCGAGCGCATGGACGTCTTCCCCGGCAGTGAGCCGGGCGGCCCGGTGCACCTGTTCTTCCATGGCGGCTACTGGCGCGCGCTGAGCCACGCCGAGTTCGGTTTCGTCGCCGACGGCCTGGTGGCCGCGGGCATCACCGTGGTGGTGGTCAACTACGCGCTCTGTCCCGAGGTGCGCTTCGGCGAGATCGTCCGCCAGAGCCGCGCGGCGGTGGCCTGGATGCATCGCCACGGCGCCTCGCTCGGCGTGGACCCGAACCGGCTCAGCGTCTCCGGTCACTCCGCGGGCGGACACCTCTGCGCCATGCTGCTCGCCACACGCTGGCAGGAGGCGTATGGACTGCCCGATGAGCTGATCCGCGGGGCGCTGTCGATCAGCGGCCTCTACGACCTCGCCCCCTTCCCCCACTCCTGGCTGCAGCCAAAGCTGCAGCTCAGCGGTCGCGATGTGATCGACTACAGCCCCGTGCGTCAGCCCTGCCGGGTGCCGGCCCGAGTGCGACTGGTCGCCGGGGGCGAGGAGTCCGAGGCGTTTGCCGGCCAGATGCAGGCCCAGGCCGCGCACCTGAGGCAGCAGGGGCGTCACGTGACCAGTGAGCTGCTTCCCGGCGACGATCACTTCTCGCTGCTCGATCACTATCGTCCCGGCGGGCGCTTCGTCGATGAGATCGTCGCCTTCCACCGCTGAGGGCCTCGCTCGATGCTCGGCCCGCCGGCTCGATCCCTGGCTAGCCCTCCGGTGAGATCCCTCACTAGACCTTCAGCCAGACCTTCAACTAGGTCTTCAACTAAACCCCCAGGTAGCGCGCGCGTAGCGCCTCGTCCAGCGCCGCGGGTCGGCCCGTCCAGGCCGTGCGGCCCTTCTCCAGGATGGTGCAGCGATCGGCCACCGGCAGCAGCTCGCTGAGCGACTTGTCGACGATCAGGATCGACTGGCCCTCGGCCTTGAGCCGGCGCAGCGCCGACCAGATCTCCTGGCGGATCACCGGGGCCAGGCCCTCGGTCGCCTCGTCGAGCACCAGCAGGCGGGGGTTGGTCATCAGCGCCCGGCCGATGGCGAGCATCTGCTGCTCGCCGCCGGACAGGGTGTCGGCCATCTGCGGGCGCCGCTCGGCCAGCCGCGGGAAGAGCGCCTCGACGCCTGCCTGGCTCCAGGGCCCGGGCCGGGCGGTGGCGACGAGGTTCTCGCGCACCGAGAGGTTGGGAAAGCAGCGGCGCCCCTCGGGCACGAGCCCCAGGCCGCGCCGGGCGATGCGAAAGGCCGGTAGCCCTCGCATGTCCCGCCCGTCGAACTCGATGCGTCCCCGCCGCGCCGGGGTCAGGCCGAAGAGCGAGCGCAGGGTGGTGGTCTTGCCCATGCCGTTGCGGCCCATCAGCGCCACCATCTCGCCGGCCTCGACGTGGAGGCTGACGCCGAACAGCGCCTGGGAGGGCCCGTAGAAGGTCTCGAGGTCGGTGATCGTGAGCATCTCAGTCTCCCAGGTAGGCCGCCTGCACGCGCGGGTCGCGGCGGATGGCTGCGCCGTCGCCGTGGGCGATGACGCGGCCGTCGACCAGCACGGAGAGCCGGTCCGCGAGCCGGAAGACCGCGTCCATGTCGTGTTCGATCAGCAGGATGGGCACCTCGCGCTTCAGGGTCTCGAGCAGCTCGGTGAGCCGCGCCGAGCCCTCCGGCCCGAGGCCTGCCATCGGCTCGTCGAGCAGCAGCGCGCGGGGCTCGAGCACCAGCGCGCAGGCCACCTCCACCTGGCGGCGCTCGCCGTGGGAGAGCGCCGCCACCGGGGTGTCGGCGCGGTGGCCCAGGTGCACCCGCTCGAGCGCCTCGCGGGCGGGGACCAGCAGGCGCGCATCGCGGGCGACCGGCCGCCAGAAGCGGAAGCTGTGGCCCGCTCGCGCCTGGGCGCCGATCATCACGTTGCCAAGCGCGCTGAGCGGCTCGGCCAGCGACGAGACCTGGAAGCTGCGACCCAGGCCGAGGCGCGCCCGCGCGGCGACGCCCAGGCCGGTGATGTCGCGCCCCGCGAGGTGGATGCGCCCCGCGTCGGGCCGCAGGCTGCCGGCGATCTGGGCGATCAGGGTCGACTTGCCGGCCCCGTTGGGGCCGATCAGGGCATGGATCTCGCCGGCGCGCAGCGTCAGCGAGACGTCATGGGTGGCCGCGAGGGCGCCGAAGCGCTTGTGCAGGCCCTCGATCGACAGCACCGTCTCAGCCATGCGGCGTCCCTCCGGCCAGCCAGCCGATCACGCCCTGCCGGGCGAACAGCACCACGCCGAGCAGCACCAGGCCGAGGAAGAACAGCCAGTATTCGGTCAACCCGCCCAGCAGGGTCTCCATCAGCACGTAGACGATGGCCCCGGCCAGGGGCCCGAAGAGGCGCCCGACCCCGCCGAGGATGACGATCACCATCAGCTCGCCGGAGAAGTGCCAGCTGAGCATGGCGGGGCTGACGAAGCCGTTGAGGTCGGCGTAGAGGGCGCCGGCGAGCCCGGTGATCATGGCCGAGATGACGAAGGCCGTCAGGCGGATGGGGTAGGGCGAGATGCCGGCGGTGGCCAGGCGTGTCTCGTTGAGCCTGGCCATGGTCAGGGCAGCGCCGAAGCGCGACCCCATCAGCCGCGAGGTGATCGCCATGGCGGCGAGCAGCAGGGCGAAGCAGACCAGGAAGAAGCTCAGCGGATCCTGGCTGTCGACCAGCGGCAGGCCGTTGCGCAGGTAGATCGGCAGGCCATCCTGGCCGCCGTAGCTCGGCCAGGAGTTGGCGAAGTAGTAGACCATCTGGGCGAAGGCCAGGGTGATCATGATGAAGTAGACCCCGGAGGTACGCAGCGAGACGGCGCCGATGGCGAGCGCCAGCAGGCCGCAGGCGGCGAGCGCCACCGCCCATATCACCAGCATGTCATCGCTGCCGGGCAGGCCCATCATCAGGCTGCCGTCGAAGGCGTGATAGGCGCTGATGCCCGCCACGTAGCCGCCCACGCCGAAGTAGGCGGCATGCCCGAAGCTGATCATGCCGCCATAGCCCAGTGCGAGGTTCAGCCCCACGCCCGCCATCGCCACCAGGGTGATGCGGGTGGCCAGGTTGACGTAGTAGGCCTCGCCCAGCAGATGGGCCACCAGCGGGGCGAGCAGGGTCAGCGCCAGCAGGCCGGCGTTGACCAGGCCCTGGCGACCGAGCCGTGGAGCGCCCACTGCACCCACGGGGGCGGCGGCGGTGTCGTGAGAATGCTCAGTCGAGTGCTCAGTCATGGGCGGCGAAGAGTCCCTGCGGCTTGAAGGCGAGGATGACGGCCATGAGGATGTAGATCAGCATGGCGGCGAGGGCGGTGCCCACCCCGGCGGCCTCCGAGGGGCTCATGAAGTGGCCGAACAGGGCCGGCAGGAAGATGCGCCCCAGGGTATCCACCACGCCGACCAGGATCGCCCCCAGCAGGGCGCCCTTGATCGAGCCGATGCCGCCGATCACGATCACCACGAAGGCGAGGATCAGCACCGGCTCGCCCATGCCCACCTGCACCGACTGCAGTGCGCCCACCAGGGAACCGGCGAGCCCCGCCAGGGCGGCTCCCAGGGCGAACACCAGGGTATAGAGCCGGCGGATATCGATGCCCAGGGCGCCGATCATCTCGCGATCGCTCTCGCCGGCGCGGATGCGCATGCCCAGGCGCGTGTGCGAGATCAGCAGGTAGAGTCCGGCGGCGATGAGCACGCCCACGGCGATGATCATCAGCCGGTAGACGGGGTAGCGGGCGCCGCCGGGCAGGGCCACCGAGCCCGAGAGCCAGTCGGGCGGGCTGAGCCAGAGCGGCGAGGAGCCGAACAGCCAGCGGGTGCCCTCCGAGAAGATCAGGATCAGCGCGAAGGTGGCGAGCACCTGGTCCAGGTGCGAACGCTGGTAGAGGCGTCGTATCACCAGCACTTCCACCACGGCCCCCGCGGCGGCGGCCGCGAGGCTGCCGGCGGCCAGTCCCAGCAGGAAGGAGCCGGTCGAGGCGGTGGTGAGGGCGGTCACGTAGGCCCCGACCATGTAGAAGGAGCCGTGGGCCAGGTTGATCAGGCCCATGACGCCGAATACCAGCGTCAGGCCACTGGCCATCAGGAACAGCATGGTGCCGAGCTGCAGGCCGTTGATGAGTTGCTCGATCAGCAGGGTCGCGCTCACGTCATGGGGTCCGTGGTCGGGAAACGGGGGAGCCGGGCCGCGAACGGCCCGGGGGCGGGATCACATCCGGCACTGCTCGGCGTAGACGTCCTGGATGTCCTCGATGGCGAGGCCGACCAGGCGATTGGTGGGCTTGCCGTCAGCGCCCTCGACCACCTCGCGGACGTAGATGTCCTGGATCGGATGCTGGTTGGGGCCGAAGCGGAAGTCGCCCCGCACCGAGGCGAAGTCGGCCGCGCGCAGGGCCTCGCGGAAGGCATCCTGGTCGTCGGGGTGCGCCTCGTCCAGGGCGCTCAGGATCAGCCGTGCCGTGTCGTAGCCCTGGGCCGCGTAGAGGGTCGGGGTGCGCTCATGGGCCTCCCGGAATGCCTCGACGAAGGCCCGGTTGGCCGCGTTGTCCAGGTCATGGGCCCACTCCGAGGTGTTGATGGCGCCGATCGCCGCCTGGCCGACCGCCTGGATGATGATCTCGTCGAAGGAGAAGGCCGCGCCGAACACCGGCATCTCGACGCCCGAGTTCTGCCACTGCTTCATGAAGGAGATGCCCATGCCGCCGGGCAGGAAGAAGAACAGGCTGTCGGCATCGCTGGCGCGGATCTGGGCGATCTCGGCGGCGTAGTCGGTCTGGCCGAGCTGGGTATAGAGCTCGTCGACCACCTCGCCCTCATAGAGGTGCTTGAAGCCGGCGAGCGCATCGGTGCCGGCGGGGTAGTTGGGGGCCATCAGCAGTGGGCGCTCGAAGCCCTGCTCGCGCATGTAGGCGCCCATGGCGCCGTGCAGGTTGTCGTTCTGATAGGCCACGTTGAAGTAGTTTTCGTGGCACAGGCGACCGGCCAGCGCCGAGGGGCCGGCATTGGGCGAGAGGTAGAAGGTGCCCTGACGCACCACCGAGGGCACCACGGCCATGGCCAGGTTGGACCAGATGATGCCGGTCATGATGTCGACCTCATCGCGCTGCATGAACTCGTTGGAGAGCGTCTTGGCGAGGTCCGGGCGACGGGCGTCGTCCTGGATCAGCACCTCGATGTCGTCGCGCGCCGCCTGGTCGATGGCGAGCATGAAGCCGTCGCGGACGTCGACGCCGAGATGCGAGCCGCCGCCGGAAAGCGTGGTGATCATGCCGATCCGGACTTCCTCGGCCTGGGCCGTGGCCACGGCGGTCGTCATCAGCAGGCCGAGGCCGGCGCGGGTCAGCTTGTTCATGGAAATGCCCTCTGGTGTCCTGATGGGTTCATGCCGGAAGAGTCCGCACCGCGAGCTCGCTGCGCCGGTGTCGGCGATATCCCGCCGGGGTGTCGTTTATGTCGATACGGTGTCGCTCGTCTCGGTACCGTACTATGAATGTGCCGGCGGCCTCTCCACGCTCCGCTATCGCTCTGCCGCTGCGCTACTGCGCCGGCGGGCCGCCGGGGCGAGCTACGAGGTGCGCCTCGACCGACGCTGCAGGATTGACACCGTCACCGGCAGGCGCGAGTCTGGGGTCTCGCGGGTCGCGCATGCCGTCGCTACCGGCCGCCGAGCAAGGGAGGTATCCATGCTGGAAGATTGCACGAATGCCCAGGAACGCTGGGGTGGTGTCCACCAGTTGATCGATCGTTGGCTCGAGGCGCGTCGTGCGCTGCTGGTCCATTTCGTCGACCTCAAGGCATCCTGCGATGCCGAGCTGGAGGCGGTGTCAAAGGCCGATATCGATGCCTTCAGCGAGCTGCTGATGGACTACATCAGCGCTGGCCACTTCGAGATCTATCCGCAGCTGCGCGAGGAGGCCCGCGCCTTCGACGACGAGCCCGCCCTGGCGCTGGCCGACCGGCTGATGGAGCGGCTCGAGATGTCCACCGAGCTGGTGCTCGCCTTCGACGAGGACTATGCCTCCTCGGCGCGCTGCGAACAGCATCTCGCTCGGCTGCCGGCCTGGATCGATCGCCTCACCAAGGGACTCGGCGAACGCTTCGAACTCGAGGATCGGCTGATCGCCCGGCTGCATGCGGCCCACTCGCCCGATGCCATCCGCGCCGAGGCCGACTCCCGGGCCTGAGCGCCTCGACGGCGTGGTCGGTGCGTGGCGGCAAAAGACCCCATGGGATGTCGTGTCCCATGGGGTCTTGTCGTGTAGCGCCGGGAAGGCCCACCCGGCGGGCCTAGCCGCAGGTCGAATTGAGTTTTGTGCAGTGCAGGCATAACATCTTCGCGGTTCGCATTCCGGCCAGGGTGGGCAGCCGGTCCACCGGGCTTATCCTCACGGCGACAACCCGCGCGTTGACAACCCAAGGAGCCACCATGAAAGACCCCGTCCGTATTGCCATCACCGGTGCTGCCGGCCAGATCAGCTACTCCCTCGCCTTCCGCATCGCCTCCGGCGACATGCTCGGCAAGGACCAGCCGGTCATCCTGCAGCTGCTGGAGATCACCCCGGCCATGGAAGCCCTCAACGGCGTGGTGATGGAGCTCAACGACTGCGCCTTCCCGCTGGTGCAGGACATCGTGGCCACCGACGACGCCAACGTTGCCTTCAAGGATGCCGATTTCGCCCTGCTGGTCGGCGCGCGTCCGCGCGGTCCGGGCATGGAACGCAAGGACCTGCTCGAGGCCAACGCCGCGATCTTCTCTGTACAGGGCAAGGCGCTGAACGACCACGCCAGCCGCGACGTGCGCGTGCTGGTGGTCGGCAACCCGGCCAACACCAACGCCCTGATCGCTTCCTGCAATGCGCCGGACCTGGATGCGGGTCAGTTCACCGCGATGATGCGCCTGGACCACAACCGCGCCAAGACGCAGCTGGCCCAGAAGGCCGACAAGCACGTCACCGACGTCGAGTCCATGGTGGTGTGGGGCAACCACAGCGCGACCCAGTACCCGGACCTGGCCCATTGCAAGGTCGACGGTAAGCCGGCCCTCGAGCTGGTCGATCGCGAGTGGTACGAGAACGACTTCATCCCCACCGTGCAGCAGCGCGGCGCCGCCATCATCAAGGCGCGCGGGGCCTCCTCCGCGGCTTCTGCCGCCTCCGCCGCCATCGATCACATGCGTGACTGGGCGCTGGGCACCGACGAGGTGGTCAGCATGGGCATCCCCGCCGACGGCAGCTACGGCGTCGAGCCGGGCATCATGTACTCCTACCCGGTGGCCTGCAAGAACGGCCAGTACGAGATCGTTCAGGGCCTGGAGATCGATGAGTTCAGCCGCGGCCGCATGCAGGCGACCGAGAACGAGCTGCGCGAAGAGCGCGCCGCCGTCGAGCACCTGCTTGGCTAAGCAGCGCCGAGCTACAAGCGCCGAGCGCCTAGCCGTTCGTTGACGGGCGGCTGGCGTAGTGGCTGGAAAAGAAAAACCCGCTGGATTCAATCCGGCGGGTTTTTCGTTTTTGCTGACTATCCTTGGCCGCTTGGCCGCTTGGCCGCTTGGCCGCTTGGCCGCTTGGCCGCTTGGCCGCTTGGCCGCTTGGCCGCTTGGCCGCTTGGCCGCTTGGCCGCTTGGCCGCTTGGCCGCTTGGCCGCTTGGCC
>Ga0208138_100111_pt1 | contig 54262 bp, 50 predicted proteins | sample AntRauMetaRauer3_FD_184786 | JGI IMG/M metagenome (GOLD analysis project Ga0208138, IMG submission 184786) | Saline lake microbial communities from Rauer Lake, Antarctica, in enrichment culture - Antartic Rauer Lake 3 Metagenome Rauer3 (SPAdes)... ... | reverse complement strand
TCACCAGGCTTACCGCATCCGCCTTGAATTCATCGGAAAACCGACGTCGAGTCTTCTTGGTCATGAACACCTCCATGGCCTTCATTATGAGGCTTATCGGGGTGTCCGCTCCAATTGGACCACTTCAGCTCGCCTACTACTTGGCTTCAGACAACCTACCCTTCGTCATCAATACCGTTCTGGGCACAGATCACCTAATAGCACTTTTCGAGCGCCAGTTTCTGTACGCCACATCCATCCTGGCGCTGCTCCTCTCACTCCTGATGGCAGTAATGCTTGCTCAGCTACGAGCCATCAGGCGATCCGCTCATGCGCACGAGCGGGTCAAGCAGAGCCAGCGCTTTTCCCAAGCCGTACTGAACTCGGTGTCCTCGGCCATTGCGATCGTCTCCCCCGGGAGAGAGATCGTCAGTGTCAACGCCGCATGGCACCGATTAGCGCGGGATAACGATTCAAATGACACTAGCCGCTTCGTCGGGCAGGACTATCTGGAAATTTGTAACAGTACCCAGGATGAGCGCACAGAGAGTGCGGATTCAGTTGCCGCAGGCCTTTCCGCGGTGATCGCAGGCACGCTGGATGAGCTCGAGCATATCTACTCGCTTCAGAGATCGGAGGGAGAGTGCTGGTTTCGCATGAAGGTGGTCCCGATGAGCGACGGCAGCGGCCGCGTGGTCGTGAGCCACGAGTCCATTACCGCGCTCAAGCAGGCCGAAGCGGCACTGAAGGAGGCAGCCAGCACGGATCATCTCACCGGCTTGAACAACCGACGGGTCGTGATCGAAGAGGCGGAGGGGTACCTGGCCAACGCTCGTCGTCACCAGCACCCACTCTCGGTCATGATGATCGACTGCGATCACTTCAAGCAGATCAACGATACGTTCGGACACGCCGGCGGAGACAAGGTGCTGCGCACGCTCGCCTGGATCATGCGTGACACCTGCCGGACAGGCGACCTCCTGGGTCGCCTTGGTGGGGAAGAGTTCGTTGCCGTTCTGCCATATGCGCTAACAGAAGGGGTAGAGATACTGGCGGAACGTCTGCGACAGGCGGTGCAGGATGCGCAGGTTCCATATGACGGCACACACATCTCCTGCACGGTCAGCATCGGCGTGGCGACCCTGCAACCGGACATGAGTTTCGACGACCTGTTGAAACAAGCAGACGAAGCTCTCTATAGGGCCAAAGCCAACGGTCGCAATCGAGTCTCAACGTAGGGTCGGGCACATAGCCAAGGCATAGGGTCAGGCGACTACGAGTTGGTACAACAGGTAACGGCTATCATTCTGTACCGCGCCCGTAACGGCAGGCTTCAACTCTAGCAGCAAACCGGAAATGGAAGCGAGGTCGCCGCACATCAACTCGCCCATCGGGGCGATGGCCGTTTTGCGTCATGGACGCTCGAGGCCCCGAATAGGGGGCGCGCGGCGCCGGTGATTACCCGTTGCTGAAGTAATCGACCCGACCATCGCAGGTACTGACGTAATCGGGCAGATCGTCTCGACGGTTGTACCAGCGCATCGTCTTGCAGCGGGAACCATATCCTCCGTTGATATCCACGTCGTCCGGCTGGCCGAGGATGTCGATCACGTCCTTCTCTTCCATGCCGATCAGGATGGTGCCGCGGCTGCGGGCCTTGACCAGCTCGTTGCGGCTGATGCCCATGCCCTGGGCGCGCTCGGCCACCGAGCTCGGACCCGGCGTCGGGCGCGACAGGGTACTGCCAGCGGAACCGTCCCTGGCGCGGGAGCGGTCGGTGTCGGGCCGAGTTTCCAGCGGCGGGGCCAGCGAACGCGGCTCGGGAGCGGCGTAGTGGGAGATGCCACCGCCCTGAAAGGCCTCGCCTCCCGGGCAGCGGTCGCTGTATGAGCCATCCGGGCATTTCATGCTCTGCGCCTGCCCCGTCAGCGGCAGTATCAGCAGAGCCATCACGATGTATCGCATGCTGTCCTCCTTGGCAGACTCCACAGGCTAGCAGCCTGCCAGGGGTACCATGCGACGGATGGGCATTCGCTGACATCACGCGTCGGCGATCTCGTCGCCTACGGCACACCGCCACCGCCGTGCACGCGGCATGACGGCGGCGGATCGTGCCTCAGTAGTCGCCCAGCAGCTGCTCGAGGCGGAAGACGGCACCCGACAGCTCACCGAAGCTCACCGCCGGCTGCGCCGGTGCCTCGGCCGAGGGCCAGGCCTGCAGCACCTCGTCGTAGGCGCTCAGCAGGGCCTGATAGCCCTCGGCGTCCTCGCCCGCGCCGAACACTTCGCCCTGGCGCTCGAGCAGCTGGCGCCCCACCTGCATCATGCCGCGCCCGTCCTGGTACTCGACGACGTTGGTGAACTCACCCTCCTCGACGGCCTCGGCATACTCATACAGCGAGGCGGTGACCAGGGCGCGATGCACCCGGCTGACGAAGGCCGGATCCTGAAGCAGCGATGCCTCGGTGGTGGCCATGGCCTCCTCGAGCGTGGTCTCGACCTCGGCATAGCGCGATTTGAGGGCCTCCCAGGCCAGCCCCTCGCGGGCGCCCTGCTCGAGGGTCTCGAGCGAGGAGTGGACGGCCTCGTCGATGCCCCGGGACGCCAGGGCGGATTCCACGGACGGATACTGCTCGTCCAGCGGATGTGCGAAGTGCACCACGGCGGCGTTCTGCTCGCCCTGGCGATAGAGCTCGCGGGCGACCTCGAGGTGGCCCTGCATCATGGCCAGGCGCGTGTAGGTGACGCCGGGATTATCGGCGGGCGCGGAGGCGTTCTCGCCGCCTTCACCGCCTTCACCGCCTTCACCGCCTTCGCCGCCTTCGCCGCCTTCGCCGCCTTGAGCGGCATCCCAGCCGGAGAAGACCGCCAGCGGATCGGGACCCAGGCCGCCGCCTTCGCCGCCTTCGCCGCCTTCGCCGCCTTCGCCGCCTTCGCCGCCTTCGCCGCCTTCGCCGCCTTCATGATGCTGGCTCTGCTCGCCGCCCTCGCCACCTTCATGGTGCTGGCTCTGCTCACCGCCCTCGCCACCTTGATGGTGCTGGCTATGCTCGCCGCCTTCGCCACCTTCATAGTGTTGGCTATGCTCGCCGCCTTCGCCGCCCTCGTGGGCGCTCGCCTCGGCGGTATCGGCCCAGCTGGCGCTCGCCGTGCCCAACAGGACACTCGTTCCGACGCCGATCCAGAGCTTGGTGCGGGTATTGGCCATGATGCGCGCTTCCTCTCGTTGCATGAGTCTCGTGACTGAATATGGGCGGCAGACACCGCGACGAAACGATAGTACCGGCCAGGTACTGAACGCAAATCCTTTTCATTCAGATATACTGGGGCCGTCCCCACCCGAATGGAGTCGATCGTGATCCTCTGCATCGCCCAGATCATCCCCGAGGAACTGCTTCAGCGGATCCAGTCCACCCTGGCCGACACGCCCTTCCAGGACGGTCGCGAGACCGCCGGCTGGCATGCTCGAACGGTCAAGCACAACCGCCAGGCGGAGGGCAGCCATCCCGCCGTGAGCGCCCTGCGCGATGAGGTGACCGACCACCTCCAGCGCCATGCGCTGTTCCAGATGGCGGTGCGCCCGCGGCGCATGAAGCCGCTGATGTTCAGCCGCTACGAGCCGGGCATGAGCTACGGCAACCACGTGGACGATGCGATCATGGGCAGCCCCGCCGGCGCCATGCGCACCGACATCTCCTTCACCCTCTTTCTCGGCGCCCCGGATACCTACGACGGCGGCGAACTGCTGATCGAGACCACCGGCGGCGAGCAGACCTTCAAGCTGCCGGCCGGCTCGCTGGTGCTCTACCCCTCCTCGACCCTGCACCGGGTCGAGCCGGTCACCCGGGGCGAGCGCCTGGCGGCGGTCGGCTGGGCGCAGAGCCTGGTCCGCGATCCCCAGCAGCGGGAGGTGCTCTTCGATCTGGACACCACCCGCCGCCGCCTCTTCGAGGAGAGCGGCAAGACGCCGACCTTCGACACCCTCTCGAAGAGCCTCGCCAACCTGCTGCGGATGTGGGCCGACACCTGAGGCGGGTGTGGGCCGACATCTGAGGAGTCGCCGCGCCGGCGGGCGCCTAGCCGGTGCGAACGCGCATCAGCTCGTCCCAGCGGGTGGTGTAGCGCGGTGTGCGCCGCTCGCAGCGCAGCGCCCAGGCGGTGCCCGCACGCGGCAGGCCGAAGCGCACGGTATCGCGCCCCATCTCGCGGTTGAGCCGGTCCACCGCCGCCATCAGCCGCTGGCTGCGACCACGCTCGGCCTCGCTGCGGGGCGCCAGCAGCGAGAGCTGATGGCGGTCGGCCTCCACCAGGTCGAGCAGCATCACGCCGCACTTCTGGTAGCGCGGCCCCTCGAGGAAGATCGCCTCGAGTCCCCGGGCGGCGGCCTCGAGCAGCGTGCGGCTGTCATCGCTGGGGGCCGGCAGCGGCACCACCGCGCTGTTGCGGTACTGGCGTTCGCCGATCTGATGGGGATTGGTGCGCAGGAAGACCATCACCGCGCGGGCCTGGCTGCCCTGGCCGCGCAGCTTCTCGGCGCCCCGGGCGGCGTGCTGGCGCACCGCCTCCTGCAGGTCGGCGAAGGCACCGGTCAGCCGTCCGAAGGAGCGCGAGACCATGATGCGCTGGCGCGGCGCGTCGAGGTCATCGAGCACGATGGCCGGGCGGCCGCGCAGCTCCCAGACAATGCGCTCCAGCACCACCGAGAAGTGGCGACGGATCTGCTTGGGATCGGCCTCGCGCAGCTGCCAGGCGGTATGGATCTCCATCAGCGCCAGCCGCTCGGCGGTGCGCCGCGCCACGCCCCACAGCTCGGTCACCGGCATCCTCTCGAGCAGGGCGCGGGTGGCGCGACCCTCGGCCTCGAGCCGGCAGACGCCCTCGAAGGCCGCCTGCTTCTTGGCCGCGTGATTGGCCACCTTGGCCAGCACTCGGGTGGGCGCCAGCCCCACGCAGACCGGAATGCCGGTATCCCGGCGCACCGTCTCGCGCAGCCGCTGGGCATGCGCCTCCAGGCCGTCCGCCGCGAAGCCGGTGAAGCCCACGAAGCTCTCGTCGATGGAGTAGGCCTCCACGTCCGGCGAGAACTCGTCGAGGATCAGGTTGACCCGCCGGCTCATGTCGCCGTAGAGCGCATAGTTGCTGGAGAGCAGCACCGCCTGGCGGCGAATGGCCGGCGGCAGCAGGTGCATGGGCGCCCCCATGGCCACCCCCAGCGCCTTGAGCTCATTGGAGCGCGCCACCACGCAGCCGTCGTTGTTGGAGAGCACGCCCACCGGCCGCCCCTCCAGGCGCGGGGCGAAGGCCCGCTCGCAGCTGACGTAGAAGTTGTTGCAGTCGACCAGCGCGATCACGGCTCGCCCCCCGGCAGGGCGTGGAGCACGTGGGTGACCACGCCCCACACCTGGCATTCGCGCCCGGCCAGGGGGATCGGCGCGAAGCGCGGGTTGCTGGCCACCAGGAAGGTCCGCTCACCGCGGCGCTCCAGGCGCTTCACGGTGGGCTCGCCGTCCACGGCGATCACCACCACCCGCCCGGGCAGCGGCTCCAGGCTGCGATCCACCACCAGCAGGTCGCCGTCGTGGATGCCGTCGCCGAGCATGGAGTCGCCCTCGGCCCGCACGAAGTAGGTGGCGGCCGGGCGGCGCACCACGTGGGCATGCAGGTCGATCTCCACGTCGAGATGATCATCGGCCGGGCTCGGGAAGCCGGCGCGCACCCGACATCCCATCAGCGGCTGGGTCGCCGCCCCCGGCAGCGCCGCCGCGCGGCCGATCAGCCGCACGGCGGTAGGCGTCGGCGAGCTCATGGGCACCTCCATTTATACTGTATTAATATACAGTATTCGCCACTTCCCTCCCACCTGGCAAGTCCTGCCGACCCGCCAGACGGCGTGCTACCGTGAAAGAACGCTCACAGAGCCATCAGAAAGCACCATCACGAATAACGCTTACGAAGCCCCCCACCAGGACGCCTGGCCATGCCCCATCCCCTGCTTTCCCGCCAGCCCTTCGCCGAGAAGGGCAAGGTGGTCTCCGCCCGCGAGGCCGTGAACCTGATCCGCGACGGCGATGCCCTGGCCACCGGTGGCTTCGTCGGCATCGGCTTCGCCGAGGGGCTCGCCGTGGCCCTGGAGGAGCGCTTCCTGGAGACCGGCGAGCCCCGCGACCTGACGCTGATGTATGCCGCCGGCCAGGGCGACGGCAAGACCCGCGGACTCAACCACCTGGGGCACGAGGGGCTGGTGGCGAAGGTGATCGGCGGCCACTGGGGGCTGGTGCCCGCCCTGCAGCGCCTCGCCATCGAGGGGCGCATCCAGGCCTGGAACCTGCCCCAGGGGGTGATCTCGCACCTCTTCCGCGACATCGCCGCCGGCAAGCCCGGCACCCTCACCCGGGTGGGGCTCGGCACCTTCGTCGACCCGCGCCTGGGCGGCGGCAGGATCAACGACGTCACCACGGAGGAGCGCGTCTCGCTGCTGCCCATCGACGGCCAGGAGTACCTCTTCTACCGGGCCCTGCCGCTGCAGGTGGCGCTGCTGCGCGGCACCACCGCCGACACCCTGGGCAACGTCAGCATGGAGCGCGAGGCGCTGACCCTGGAGGCGCTGGCCATCGCCACGGCGGTGCGCAACTCCGGGGGCGTGGTGATCGTGCAGGTGGAGCGCCTCGCCGAGCACGGCACCCTGCGCCCCAAGGACGTGAAGATCCCCGGCGTGCTGGTCGACTGCGTGGTGGTCTGCGAGGATCCGGAGCACCACTGGCAGACCTTCAATACCGCCTACAACCCGGCCTTCTCCGGCGAGATCCGCGCGCCCATGGCGACGCCCGAGCCGCTGCCGCTCTCGGTGCGCAAGATCATCGCCCGGCGCGCGGCCTTTGAGCTCAGGCCCAACAGCGTGGTCAACCTGGGGATCGGCATGCCCGAGGGCGTCGGCGCGGTGGCAAGCGAAGAGCGCCTGCTCGCGCACCTGACCCTGACCGCCGAGCCCGGGGTGATCGGTGGCCTGCCGGCCGGCGGCCTGGACTTCGGCGCAGCGCTGAACACCCAGGCAATCATCGACCAGCCGGCCCAGTTCGACTTCTACGACGGCGGCGGGCTCGATATCGCCTTCCTCGGCATGGCCCAGGTCGACGGCACCGGCAACGTCAATGTCTCCCGCTTCGGCCCGCGACTGGCCGGCGCCGGCGGCTTCATCAACATCAGCCAGAACGCCCGCCGGGTGGTGTTCATGGGCACCTTCGTCGCCACCAAGGAGACACTCGCCGTCGTCGACGGGGCCCTGAGGCTGCCCACGGGAGGCCAGAGCAAGTTCGTCGCCGAGGTGGAGCAGCGCACCTTCAGCGGCGCGCTCGCCGCCGCGGACGGCAAGCCGGTCTGCTACGTCACCGAGCGCGCCGTGTTCGAGCTCACCCCGGAGGGGCTCGTCCTCACCGAGATCGCCCCGGGCGTCGATCTTGAGCGCGACGTGCTGGCACTGATGGACTTCACTCCGCTGATGCCCGAGCCGCCCCGCCGGATGGACGCGCGCATCTTCCAGGAGGCCCCCATGGGGCTCGCCGAGGCGCTGCTGGAGCGGCCGCTGGCGCAGCGCTTCAGCCTCGACGAGACGGACGACGTGCTCTTCATCAACTTCGAGCACCTGCGCGTCGCCTCACCGGCGGACATCGAGACCATCGAACAGGAGGTCGAGCGCCGCCTCGCCCCGCTGGGCCGCCGGGTCCAGGCGATCGTCAACTACGACCACTTCCGCATCGACGACGCCCTGCTCGCGCCCTACACCGAGATGGTGCGCGGCCTCGAGGCGCGCTTCTATACCCGGGTAACCCGCTACACCACCAGCGGCTTCATGCGCCGCAAGCTCGGCCATGCCCTGGAGGAGCGCGCCGTCCCGCCGCACATCTACGAGAGCGCCGAGGAGGCTCGCCAGCACCTGAAGGAGTGACGCTTCGCCGGCTCCCAACGGCAGCGGGCGGCCCCGTGGGGCCGCCCGCTGCACCGCGCCGCGGGGCACGGATCAGGTGGCCTGGCACGTCGTTTCCAGTTCCTCGAGCGGCACCGGGCGGCTGAAGAGATAGCCCTGGAAGGCCTCACAGCCGTGCGCGATCAGCCAGGCCCGCTGGGCCTCGGTCTCGACCCCCTCGGCGAGCACCTCCAGCTGCAGGCTGCGGGAGAGCGCGATGGTACTGGCGACGATGGCCGCGCTGGCCTCGTCCTCCAGCAGGTCGCGCACGAAGGACTGATCGATCTTGAGCTGGTCCAGCGGCAGGCGCTTGAGGTAGGAGAGCGAGGAGTAGCCAGTGCCGAAATCGTCCAGGGCGAAGGTCACCCCGTGCTCCTTGAGCCGCCGCATGGTCTCACGAGACTCGTCGCGATCATGGACGAACAGGCTCTCGGTGACCTCGAGCTTGAGACGCGACGGCCGGGCCCCGGTGCGCGACAGGATGGCCAGCGTCCGCTCGGCGAACTCCGGCTCACGAAACTGCTCGGGGCTGACGTTGACCGAGAGTGTCAGGTCGGCCATGGCCGGATCCCTGGCCCAGGCCGCCAGCTGCCGGCAGGCGGTCTCCAGCACCCAGCCGCCGATGGGCACGATCAGCCGGCTCTCCTCGGCCAGCGGAATGAACTCGCCGGGCGAGACCATGCCGCGCGCGGGGTGCGCCCAGCGCAACAGCGCCTCGGCGCCGATCATCTGGCCGTCGGCGCCCATCTGAGGCTGATAATAAAGCCGGAACTCGTCCCTCGACAGCGCCTGTCGCAGGTCGGCCTCGAGCCGGGCACGCTGCTGCAGCTGCGCCTGCATGGCCGGGTCGAAGAAGCGCAGGGTATCGCGGCCCGCCTCCTTGGCCTTGTAGAGCGCCATGTCGGCCTGCTGGAGGACCTGCTCCAGGGTCGTCTGGCAATCGCGATAGAGCGTGATGCCGAGGCTCGCGGTCACCGAAAGCTCCCCGCCCGCCAGACGCATCGGCGCCTGCAGCGCGCCGAGCAGCTTGTGGGCGATGCGCTCGGCCGCCACCGCCACCTGCACCTGATCGTGACCCAGATCGTGCAGCAGTACCGCGAACTCGTCGCCCCCCAGCCGCGCCAGGGTGTCGGTTTCACGCAGCACCCGATCCAGCCGCATGGCGACCTGCTGCAGCAGGTCGTCGCCGATCAGGTGCCCCCGGGTATCGTTGACTCGCTGGAAGTTGTCCAGATCGAGGTAGAAGAGCGCACCGAACTGGCCGCTGCGATAGCTGTCCTTCAGCGCACTGGCCAGGCGATCCAGCATCAGCCGGCGATTGGGCAGCCCGGTCAGGGGATCGTAGAAGGCGAGCTGGTGGATCTCCTCCTCGGCCGCCTTGCGCCGGGTGATGTCGTTGAAGGTGGCCACGTAATGGGTCAGCTCGCCGGCGTCGTTGCGCACCGCGCTGATGGTCAGCCACTCGGGGAAGATCTCGCCGTTCTTGCGGCGGTTCCATATCTCGCCCTGCCAGCTGCCATGCTGCGCCACGCTCTCCCAGAGCGCCTGATAGAAGTCGTCGTCGTGCCGCCCGGAGCGGAGCATGCCCGGATTACGGCCCAGCACCTCCGCCTCCGAATAGCCGGTGATGCGGGTGAAGGTCTCGTTGACCCGCAGGATCGCGCCCCGCTCATCGGTGACCAGCATGCCCAGGTGCGTCTCGAAGGCCATGGCGGCGATGCGCAGCTGGGCCTCGGTGGCGCGCACGTCGGTGACCTCGCGCACCACGGCCAGCACGCCGCTGAAGGCGCCTCCCTCGTCCAGCGGGCTCAAGATCGCGTGGAAGTCGCGCGGCACGCCGGCCAGCGTGACGCGATAGTCGATATCCACCGGATCACCGCTGGCCCGCAGCGCGTCCAGGGCGCGATCGAGCTGGTCTGCCACGTCCGCCGAGAGGACCTCGCGGTAGTGGTGCTGCAGCAGCGCCTCGGCGTCGCCGGCCAGCTGGTCGCGGTCCACGGCATGCACGTAGACGAAGCGTCCCTCGGCATCGAAGACGAAGATCATGTCCTGGATCGAGCCGACCAGGGCCTGCAGCCGCGCCTCGCGCTCCAGCACCGCGCGCCGCGCCTGCTCGCGCTCCTCGAGACGACAGCGCAGCTCGCTTTCGAGCCGTCGCAGGCCAAGATAGTGGCGCAGCAGCCACCCGCCCAGCACGGCCACCACCAGGAAGACGCCGCCCAACAGCCAGAGCCGCTGCCACCAGTTCGCCAGCAGCACCTCGAGCTTCTCGCCGACCACCACCAGCAGCGGCAGGTCGGTCACGCGCTGCTGGGCATAGAGCCGCTCGTGGCCGTCCAGCGGCGAGACGATGCGCTGGATCGTCGCGGCCTCGCCGCTCGCCAGGAAGGCCTGGGTCAGCGGCTCACGGACGCGCACGCCGAGCCTGTCCGTGGCCCCCCCGCCGTCGAAGCCCGGCCGGCGGGCGATCAGCTGCATCTCGGTATCGAGGATGGCGATGCTCTCCCCCGGCGTCATGCTCAGCCGCGAAAGCGACGTGGCGAAGATCGTCGGATCGAGGCGCAGTACGGCCAGGCCCTGGAAACGACCGTCCGGCCCGCGCAGGCGGCGCACGTGAACGAGGTGATGGGTCTCGCCGAAGGGCGACCAGTAGAGCGGGGTCACCAGGGAGTCGAGTCCGGGGTCTTCACGGAAGGCGCGAAAGAAGGTTCGCCCGCCGAGATCGTGGCCGGGGGGCCAGTAGGACGCCGAGGAGGCCACGATGCGCCCCGCGGCGTCGACCAGGCTCAGCTCGTCGATGAAGGCGAAGCGATCCCGCCGCTCGGCCAGCAGAGCCTCGATATCGGTCGGCGCCAGCGCCGACTCCTCCTTCGCCAGGCGCCGCTCGAGCAGCGGCGACAGGTCGGCGAGAGCCTGCTCACCCACCGCGAAGGTGGTGCTCACCCACTCGGCCACGAGGTCGGCCCGCGCCTCGACGCGCGCCTCGGCACCGTCGATCGCGCGCTGGCGATGATCGATGAGCACCCAGGCCAGGAAGGCGGCCAGCACCAACAGCGCCACCAGATAGGTGCCAATAGCGTGCAGCCGAGGCCAGCCGTGTCGCGTGCCGGCCATGCGTGGAGAGTCCTTCATGCCGCCCGATATCCTTGTCTTATACGCCGGTAAGGCACCCACAGTGTAATAGATTGTGGAGGGCTGTCTTCCCTCGATCCGACCCGACCACCCCCGGCGTGCGCTCGACGCGTCACGCACGCTGGAGGCCCGACGTTGAAGCGACGGCGCGCAGCGGCCACCCTGAAGGCATCCGTCGATCACCGGATGACACGGGGACGCCCTCGCCATGGACGATGTCGCCAGCGACTTTCTCATCGCCAACGAACCCGCACTGCGCCTGGGCGTGGCGCTGTTGCTGGGTGCCCTGATCGGCATCGAGCGCGGCTGGGTCGCCCGGGAGCAGAAATCCGGCGAGCGCATCGCCGGCATCCGCACCCACGCGCTGGTCGGCCTGCTCGGCGGCATCGCCGCGCTGCTCTCCGAGGCCGTCAGCGACTGGGCCTTCCCGCTGATCTTCCTGGCCCTGGCCGCCACCAGCCTGGTCGCCTGGCGGGCGAGGCTGAGCCAGCACCACGACTACAGCATCACCGGCCTGGTGGGGCTGCTGCTGACCTTCTGCTTCGGTGCGGTGGCGGTGGCGATCGACCTGGCACTGGCCACCGCCGGCGCGGTGATCACCGCCGTGATCCTCGACAACAAGTACGAGATTCATGGCCTGCTGAACAAGCTGCAGGCCCACGAGCTCGACGCCGGCCTCAAGCTGCTGCTGATCAGCGTGGTGATGCTCCCGCTGCTGCCCGACCGCGGCCTCGGGCCCGGCGAGGTGCTCAATCCCTACGAGATCTGGTGGATGGTGGTGCTGATCGCCGCGATCTCCTTCGTCGGCTACTTCGCCATGCGCGTGGGCGGCGCCGAGAAGGGCATCCTCTTCACCGGGCTGTTCGCCGGCCTCTCCTCCTCCACGGCGCTGACCCTGCATTTCGCCCGGCTGTCGCGCCAGAGCCACGAGGTCGAGGCGATGCTGGCTGCCGGCATCCTGGTGGCCTGCGGCACCATGTTTCCGCGGATCCTGATCTATGCCGCGGTGATCAGCCCGGGCCTGCTGCCCCGCCTGCTGCTGCCGATCGCGGTGATGGGCCTGCTGCTCTACCTGCCGGCGCTGCACCTCTGGCGCCGCCATCGTCGCACCCTTAGGGTCAATAGCCCGACCCCGATCCAGAACCCTCTGGAGCTGCGCACGGCGCTGCTGTTCGGCGGCCTGCTCGCGCTGATCATGCTGCTCGGCGAGTGGCTGCGCGATGGACTCGGCGAGGCCGGCATCTACCTGCTGGCGGCCGCCTCGGGGGTGGCCGACGTGGATGCCATCACCCTCTCGCTGACCCGCATGTCGCTGGAGCGGATCGCCCCCGCCACCGCGGTACTGGGGATCATCATCGCCGCCGCGGTCAACAACCTCTTCAAGTCGGGGCTGGCAACCGCCTTAGGCACGCGGCGGCTCGGCCTGCGCGTCGCCCTGCCGATGGTCGCCTCGATGGTGGCGGGCCTGGCGCTGGCCTGGCTTGCGTGAGCGCCGCGTCCTCGAGCGGCCACTCGACGCAGGACCCGCGGTTCACTGCCGATCGATCGCGAGCAGGGGTACGTCGAGCCATCGGGCCAGGCCCACGGCGCCGTCGCGCATCACGGCATGGTGGTTCCAGGCGAACATCGGCTCGGCGAGCGGCGCGATCAGGGCCATCCAGGGCCGGACGGGTCGCACCCGCCACTCGTAGCGCACCCGGGTGACGCCTTGCGCCTCGCTCACAAGCCAGCGGCCGATCCCCCGCACGTCGCCGCGGGCGACGCCCTCGATCAGCCGGCCCGGTACCACGCGAGTCACGCGCACCTCGAAGCAGAGGCGATAGCCCAGGCGACTCCGCCAGCGATAGCGATAGCGCCGGCCGATGCCTCGGGCATCCCCCGGCGCCAGCTCCTCCACGGCACGCAGGCTCTTCCACCAGGCGGGCCAGTCGCCGGTATCGACGAGCGTGCGGTAGACGCGGTCGAGGGGCGCCTCGAACCACCAGGTGGTGAGATAGCAAAGCTCCGTCATGCTCGAGTGCCTGGTCATGGTCCGGGGCGCGGAGGGGATGAAGACCTTCGCTGGCGAGTCGGGAGTTAGGTAGCCTCGTAGGGCCGGGCCGAGACCTCGTCGGGGCCGTGGCGATTGAGGATCTCCTCCGCCTCCGGCTGCGATGCCTCGGGGACGATCACCTTGACCTCGCTGCTCTGCTTGTCGAGAAACAGCTTCTCCCGGGGAAAGCCCTCGGAGACCAGCTCATCGAAGGCGTTGACGGCCTTGTCGATGCTGCCATAGGCAGCCGTAACGGTCTGAGTCATGACACCCTCCGCAACAGGGATAGCGAGCATCCGGCACCGGGCGGTGCCGGGACGCGACGAGAGGGAGACGTCCCCCTCGCCTGCAGTGTAGTCATCAACGCTCACTCGACACCGCATGAGCGATCGTCTCGGGCGTGCTCCCCGATCACCTCGCCCCACGGCCGACGGGTGGACCGCCATGGCGGCCACGAACGACCGACCATGCCGTCGAGTCAGGTGAGGTGTACCGCCTCGAGGCGGGCCAGCACCTCGCCATCGGCCCCCAGCAGGGTGAGACGCTGGCCCTCGACCCGCCACTCGGCTACTTGGCCCAGCGCGTTCAGGAAGGCCTGCTCGGTCTGCATGCCCTCCATACAGGCCATGCGGGTGCTGCCCAGCTGTTCGAAGCTCAAGGCATCGCCCTCCAGCCGGTAGCGGCCGGTCATGCGATTGCAGCCGGTGGAGCCCATCACACGCTGATCTTCGGTATGCAGCACGAAGTGCGCCTCGCGCTGCTGCTCGACCACCGTGACCGGTGCGTCGCCGAGATACGTCAGCTTCCAGTAGGTGTTCACCAGCGGCTCGTCGACCGTGCGCTCGGCGGACGCACACCCCACCAGCAGCAGCGCCACCAGCAGCATTCCCGATACCTGGATAATCCGTTTCATGCGTCGTTCCTTGAGGATGAAGTGACGTCGCTCAGACCGCTCATATCCGTAAGGTTCCGTGCCCGCGGCCGTGCGCCCGCGCTCGCGCTCGCCGCTCAAGACTGCTCCTGCAGCTGCCAGTCGTTGTCGGTGAGCGGCTGCCCCCCCTCGGGGGTGACGCGCACGGTGTCGCTCAGGCCGATGCCCCACTGGCCCGGCAGGCGCAGGCAGAGCGGCAGGTGGAAGACCATGTCGGCCTCGAACGCGCGGTCCTGGCCGCGGGCGATGTAGCCCGTGCCCTCGACCCAGCTGGGGGGAAACTGGGCCCCCACCGCATAGCCGAACACGCCGGAAAAGAAGGCCCGGTCGGCGTGAGGCGCCAGCACCGCCTCGGCGGCCCGGGCCGCCTCGTCGAAGGCGTGGCCGGGACGCATGGTGGCGATCAGCGCCTCATACATGTCGCGACAGACGTCGCGCAGCGCCTGCATCTCGGCGCTGGCCCGGCCGGCCACGGCGGTGCGCATCATCGGCGCGGTGTAGCGGTGGTAGGCGGAGCCGAACTCCAGGAACACCGGGTCGTCCGCGGCGATCACGTTTCGCTTGTGGTTGACGTGGATGATGCTGATACGCTGGCCGCTGGTCACGATGGGCTGCAAGCTCATGAACTCGCTGCCGGCGGACAGCAGGGCGCGGCTGCCCTCCGCCGCCACCTCGTTGTCGGTGACGCCGGGGGCGATGGCCGCCATCGCCGCCCGCAGGCCGATGGAGGTGATCCGCGCGCTCTCGCGCAGGCAGTCGAGCTCGGCCGGCGTCTTGACGATACGCAGGCGATCGAGCAGCTCCCCGCCGTCGTCGCGGAAGCGCTCGACCCCGAGCCGGGCCTGCAGCGCACGGATGACGCCATGGCGCAGGCCGGCGCCGAAGGCGTCCAGGCCGATGGCCTGGAACGGCGCTAGCACCTCGGCCAGCGGCTCGATCACCTCCTCGATGCCTTCCCAGCGATAGCCCAGTATCTCGTCCACCCGGGCGGTGACCACCGCCGGGCCGGTCTCGATGGAGGGCACCTGCAGCACCAGGCGATCGGCCGAGACCACCAGGCAGGTGTACACCGAGACCTCGAAGGTGTGGTAGCCCGTCAGGTAGAAGATGTCGGCGGGGTCGGTGAGCAGCAGCGCCTCGAGCCCGGCGCCGCGCATGGCCTGTCGCACGCGGCGACGGCGGGAATCGAACTCCTCGGGGGCGAAGGGCAGCTCGCTCTCGGCGAGGCACTCGGCCAGGGCATGGCGGTAGGCGTGGTGGTCCATCCGGTGAGGCTCCAGGGTCGGCGGGGTCACTGGCAGTGTAGCCATGACGGCCGTCACGACGGAGGCGCGGTGGGCAAAATATCCCTGTTACCGTCCGCGTCGGTTTCGTAGAATCCAGCCACGAAATTCGACGCCATAGGACAATGCAATGGGCAGGGCCTTCCAGAACCGCAAGGAATCCATGGCCAAGACGGCCGACGCCAAGACCAAGGTGTACAGCAAGTACGGTCGCGAGATTTACGTCTGCGCCAAGCAGGGCGGCATCGACCCCGCCGGCAACCTGTCTCTGCGCGGCCTGATCGAGCGCGCCAAGAAGGACCAGGTGCCGTCCCACGTCATCGACAAGGCCCTGGACAAGGCCAGCGGCGTCGGCGGCGAGGACTTCTCCACGGCCCGCTACGAGGGCTTCGGGCCGGGCAACTGCATGGTCATCGTCGAGTGTCTGACCGACAACCCGAACCGTACCTTCGGCGACGTGCGCGCCTGCTTCACCAAGGCCAAGGGCAAGCTCGGCACCCCGGGCAGCGTCAGCCACATGTTCGATCACTGCGCCATCCTCGCCTTCCCGGGCGATGACGAGGAAGCCACCCTCGAGGCGCTGATGGAGGCCGATGTCGACGTCACCGACATCGAGAACGAGGCGGGTCACATCACCGTCTTCGCGCCCCACACCGAGTACGCCAAGGCCAAGCAGGCGCTGCTCGACGCCTTCGGCGAGCTCGAGTTCGAGGTCGACGAGATCCAGTTCGTGCCCCAGACCGTGACCCCGGTCGCGGGCGACGACGTGGCGATGTTCGAGAAGCTGATGGACACCCTCAACGACCTGGACGACGTGCAGAACGTCTTCCACAGCGCCGAGGTCGAGGGCCAGGCGTAACGCCAGGCCGACTCGACGCCCAATGACAACGACCGGCCCTGCGGCCGGTCGTTGTCGTTAGGGCCATGATGCAGCGCCCTACCGCGAGACGACGCTCAGTCACGCGCCTCGACGGGGATCATCAGGTGCTGGTAGTCGGTGCCCTTCCACATCAGGTAGGGGCCGCCGCTGTCCGGGTCGGTCGGATAGCCGTCGAGCAGCGCCGCCGGGGCGATGACCATCAGGTGCGGGCCTTCCTCGATCCACTCGTTGTCGTCCGTGGGCCCCTCGGCATAGGGATCGACGTTGCTCGCCCCGGCATCACCGGCCAGCATGTAGGCGATGCCCAGCGAGTCGACCGTAATCGGTTCCTGGTTCTGCCAGGCCTGCCCCCAACGCATCCAGGCCGCGTCGAGACACATCGGTGACGTGTCGGCCAGGCTCGGTGGCGTCGGCAGGCAGGTATAGCCGTTCGCGCCCTCCTTCAGCACGTTGCCTTCCCAATCGACCACCTTGGCGCCCTCCGCCAGGTTCGGCGTGGCAGCCGCCAGGGCGTCATCGATCATCGCCTGGTCGGCCAGGACCATTCCGCTCCCGGAAAGGCTCGCCAGCAGCGCGAACAGGCCCGGTCCGACCCACCGCTTGATACCGTCATGCAGGTGCATATTCATTGTCTCTCTCCTCCCTATGCGGGAGGGAGCATCGCCGCGGTGGCCGCGCCGTCAGGCAGGTCATCGCCGGCAGGGCGACCGCCCTCCCGGACCTCCGGGGCTCCCTGTGCCGCGTCATCTCTGAACCGTGTTCAGTACAGCGGCAGGGGGCTGCGCCGGCCAGTGCGAAGGCGGAAAATCAGTCGGGCGCATCAGGGGCGAGCATACCGATACGGCAGGCGCCTGGAGGGAATACCCGTCAGACGCCTCGCCGGCGCCTGATGGGCGGTGGATCACTCCACCGTGATGGTGATGGGCTCGGAGGTCACCGGCGGGTCGAAGCTGACGTGGCCGGCATCCATGAACAGCAGTTGCAGGGTGTGCTCACCGGGCTCGAGTTCGAGCGCGAGCTCGGTCTGGCCGCCGCCGAAGTGGCGCATGGTCTCGCTGGAGGGCAGCGGCTGGTCGAGATCCACCTCGTTCAGCGGCGTGTCGACCAGCAGGTGGTGGTGGCCGGTGCCCTCGCGCTCGGTCCCGGCGGGCGCCACGCCCATGCCCGAGAGGCCCATGCGCACGGTGACGGGGCTCTCGACGCTCGCCCCGGCCTCGGGCGAGATGAAGTAGACCTCGCTGTCCTCGGGGGCCGCGCTGCGCTCGGTCTGGGCCATGGCCATAGAGGCCATCAGCAGGCTGCCGGCCAGTCCCAGGCCCGCTATCCACTTGTTCATGACGCGTCTCCTTGTCCATCGACATACGTTATTCGCAAGCGGCAGGGTTCCCGGCTCGGACGGCGGCCCTGCCACCCACTCAGCCTAGTCGAACATTCCCGGCGCAGACACGACAAGGGAAGCCATCGCACCAGCGTGCTCAGCGCGGGCCGTCCTCGCGGTCGCAGCCCAGCCTGCCGCCGCGGGCCCAGTGCTCGCCGTCCACCTCGTTGAAGAACACCTGCACGGACTCCGCCGAGTTGCCGTAGACCTCCTCGAACGCCGCGGTGATGCGCCGGGCCAGCTCGCGCTTGTGCTCCACGCTGCGGGGAAACTGCTGGATGGTGACGATGGGCATGCTCGGCTCCTGTGAAGCGCAAAAAGAGCGCCCAAGATAGCAGAAACCCGCCTCGCGGCGGGTTTCATGGCCTCATGGGCAGCGGGCGCTCAGGCGACCGTCACGACTCGTCGTGGTCGGCTCGCCAGTCGGCCGCGGCCTCGGCCACGCCGGCGTCTCGTTCGCCGCTGAGCAGGGCCCGTCGCTCTTCCTCCTCCTCGCGCACGTCGTCGATCACGGTCATCAGGTCGTCCACGTCCACCTCGCGGGTGTCGTGCTCGAAGCAGCCGGTCAGTTCACTCTCCGGATGCAGGTCACCGGCCTCGTAGAGCGACCAGATCTCCTTGCCGTAGTCGGTCACCAGCAGCTCCGGGGCGAAGCGGCCGAAGTAGCGGCGCATGTTGTCGACGTCGCGCTCGAACATCCAGGCGGCGCTGTTGTTGCCGGCGGCATCCACCGCCTGGGGCAGGTCGATGATCACCGGGCCGTCGGCGGCGAGCAACACGTTGAACTCGGACAGATCGCCATGCACCAGGCCGGCGCAAAGCATGCGTACCACGTCGCCGATCACCTTGGCGTAGTGGGCCCGGGCCTCGTCGGCCGTCAGGGTCACGTCGTCCAGCCGCGGGGCGGTCAGCCCCTCGGCGTCGGTGATCATCTCCATCAACAGCACGCCGTCGATGAAGCCAAAGGGCTTGGGCACCCGTACCTCGGCGGCCGCCAGCCGGTAGAGGGCATCGACCTCGGCATTGAGCCAGGCCTGCTCCTGCTCCTTCTGGCCGTAGCGGGTCTTCTTGGCCATGGCGCGGGAGCGGCGGCTGTTGCGCTCGCGGCGCCCCTCCTGATACTGCACGGCCTGCTTGAAGCTGCGCTGCTTGGCCTCCTTGAAGACCTTGGCACAGCGCCGCTCGCCGTGGGAGCGCACCACGAACACCTGGGCTTCCTTGCCACTCATCAGCTGGCCTTCGACCTCGTCGATCAGGCCATCCTCGACCAGCGGCTGTAATCTCTTGGGTATCTTCATGTCACCACGTTGGCATAGAACCCGGCGGCTGGGTATGCGCCGGGCGAATCGCGTTGCAGGATCGGTCAGCGGCGGATGCGACGGGCCCGGAAGCTGCGTCCCTTGAGCTTGCCGTTGGCCAGCTGTTCGAGGGCCGCCCCGACGACGTCACGACGCACGGCCACATAGGCGCTGTTGGCCAGCACCTTGATCTTGCCCACCTGGTCGCCGGCGATCCCGCCCTCGCCGGTCAGGGCGCCGAGGATGTCGCCGGGGCGCACCTTCTGCTTCTTGCCGCCGCCGAGCTCGAGCGTCGCCATGGCCGGCGTGAAGGGCTCGCGCTCCAGCACCGCGCGGGACGGCAGCGGCTCCGTGGCGAGGGTCTCGCCGAGGAAATCGGCGAGTCGCGACAGCCGGTAGTCTTCCTGCTCGGCAACCAGGGTACAGGCCACCCCGGAGCCCCCGGCACGGCCGGTACGCCCGATGCGGTGGACGTGCACCTCGAGCTCGCGGGCGATGCGATAGTTGAATACCGCATCCAGCGACGCGATGTCCAGCCCGCGGGCGGCCACGTCGGTGGCCACCAGGATCGAAGCGCTGCCGTTGGCGAACAGCACCAGCAGCCGATCGCGATCGCGCTGCTCCAGGTCGCCGTGCAGCGCCAGGGCGCTGAAACCCGCGTCGTTCAGGGCCTCGGCGACCTCGTCGGTCTCGCGCTTGGTGTTGCAGAACACCACGCTGGAGGCGGGCCGAACCTGCAGCAGCAGGCGGCGCAGCGCCTCGAAGCGCGCCGACTCATCGGCCACCCGGTAGAAGTGCTGGCGGATGGTAGTGTCGTCATGGGGCTCGTCGACCTCCACCGTGACCGGCTCGCGCATCAGGCGCTCGGCGATGGGCCGGATGGCCTCGGCATAGGTGGCGCTGAACAGCAGCATCTGACGGCGCGCCGGGGTCTCGGCGATGATCGCCTCCATGGCGGCCTGGAAGCCCATGTCGAGCATGCGATCGGCTTCGTCCAGCACCAGGGTCTCGAGCTCGGAGAGGTCGAGCGTGCCCTTGCGCAGGTGCTCCTCCACTCGCCCCGGGGTGCCGACAACGAGATGCGCGCCGTGCTCCAGGGAGGCGCGCTGCGGCCCCAGGGGGGCGCCGCCGCACAGGGTCAGCACCTTGACGTTGGGCAGACTGCGCGCCAGGCGACGCAGCTCGCCGGCCACCTGATCGGCGAGCTCGCGAGTCGGGCAGAGCACCAGCCCCTGCACCCGGGAGGACGAGAGCGTCAGCCGCGAAAGCAGGCCCAGGCCGAAGGCCGCGGTCTTGCCCGAACCGGTCTTCGCCCGGGCGATCACGTCGCGACCCGCCAGCATCGGCGGCAGGCTTTCGGCCTGGATCGGCGTCATGGTGCGATAGCCAAGCGTGGCGAGGTTGGACAGCAGTTCCGGCGCCAGCGGCAGCGCGGCGAAATCGGCAGAGGAATCAGACACGTATTAGACCTGCAAGAAAAGGCGGGCAGCGTGACGGGGCGCGATGACGGCGGGCGCCGCCCGCCCGGGACCACGGGAGCGAGGATGAAAGTCGGCCAGCATAGCAGAAAGTGCCGCCCTTCGCCCGCAAGCCCTCAGGCCGGACAGGGCTTTCGCAGTTACGAAAGCTGAGGGGCGCTGGGGCAAGCCGACGAGGAGGCCCTACGCCAGGGGTGAGGAGGATTCCTCCGAACGGGCTGGCCATGGATGGCCAGCACCGGTCCTGCAAGCGGAGCAGGATGCGAGAGCGCCGCAGGGCGTCGGTAGCGCCCAGGGACGGGTTTACAGCGCCTCCGGAGGGCCGGCCCCGCTCAAAGGCTTGCCCCGAGATCAGCCCGAGCGATGGGAGCTATCTGCGATAGCCCTATCAGGCCGGAAGAAGCGCGCCCGCTCTTCTACAGTGACGTAAAGGAGCACCGGGCGGGGCGCCTCGCCCACGCCCGCCGACGAGGGAGCAGACCGCCGACCATGTGCCTGGCCATCCCCATGCAGATCACCCGCCTCGACGGCGACACGGCGCGCGCATCCTCCCGCGGCATCGAGCGCGATATCGACCTGATGCTGGTCCAGGACCAGGCCCTTGCCGTGGGTGACTACGTCATCGTGCACGTCGGCTACGCCCTGCAGCGGCTCGAGCCCGGCGATGCCCTGGCGACCTGGCGACTGCTCGACGAGATGGAGAGCGCCGTTGAGCCGGACGACGAGGGAGCCCAGGAACATGCATGAGCTGAGCCTCTGTCGATCGCTGATTCGCCAGGCCACCCGAGTCGCCGCCGAGCATGGCGCACCGCCTATCCGCCGAATTCGGGTAAGCATCGGGCCGCTCGCCGGCGTCGAGGTCGAGCTGATGCGCGAGGCCTTTCCGCTTGCCAGCCGCGACACCCCCGCCGAGGGAGCACGGCTGGAAATCGCGACCTCGCCGGTGCGGGTGCATTGCCCCCGCTGCGACCAGGAGGCCGAGGCCCGCGTGAACGACCTGACCTGCCCTCGCTGCGGCCACTGGCAGACCCGACTGACCGCGGGCGACGAGCTGCTGCTGGTCAGCGTCGACCTCGCCGACCCTCACCTTCAAGCGATCCCATAGGAGGCCCCATCGTGTGCCAGACCTGCGGCTGCGCCCTGCCTGACCACCTGAAATCAGACGCAAGTGAGCATGACGTCCATACCGTGGCGGTGCTCGAGGGCTTGAAGGCCCACAACGACGCGGCCGCGCGTCATAACCGCGAGCACTTCGACCGTGCCGGGCTGCTGGTCGTCAACCTGATGTCCTCCCCCGGCGCCGGCAAGACGCGCCTGCTGGAGGCCACCATCGAGGCGCTGGGTGGCCGCTACACGCTGGCGGTGATCGAGGGCGATTTGGAGACCGAGAACGACGCCCGGCGCATCCGCGCCAAGGGCGTGCCCGCGGTGCAGATCACTACCGGCAGCGCCTGCCACCTGGATGCGACGATGGTGCACCGCGCGGTCCATACGCTGCCGCTGAACGGCCTCGACATCCTGTTCATCGAGAACGTCGGCAACCTGGTCTGCCCCGCGAGCTTCGATCTGGGCCAGCATGCCAACGTCACCCTGCTCTCGACCCCGGAGGGCGACGACAAGCCGCTCAAGTACCCGGTGATGTTCCGCGCCAGCGACCTGGTGCTGGTCACCAAGACCGACCTCCTGCCGGTGCTCGACGACTTCGACGTCGAGGCCGTGGCGGATCACATGCGCAGGCTCGCCTCCCCCGCCCCGGTGCTGGCGCTGAGCAGCAAGTCGGGCCCGCTCGATGCCTGGCTCGCGTGGCTCAAGGCCGGCCTCGCCGAGCGGCGCCGGCGGGTCTTCCGCCACGTTACCTCGCCGGGCGCCGGGGGCCTGCTGGCTCGACCCTTCGGTCTCGACCCTGCTGTCTCACGCCCCGGCCAGCTCGGCCCTGCCCAATCACGTCCTACGGCATCGCCTGATCCATGACGGCCTCGTCTCCCGGCGACTGGCTGTCGCGGATACGCGCCCTGCCCCGCCCCCCCTCGGGGCGCCTGCGGATCATGAACGTCTGCGGCGGCCATGAGCGCACCATCACCCTGGCCGGCCTGCGCACGGTGCTGCCCGACTACCTGGAGCTGATCCCCGGGCCGGGCTGCCCCGTCTGCGTCTGCCCCGAGGAGGATATCCATGCCGCGGTGGCCCTCAGCCTCACGGAGGGCGTCATCGTCGCCACCTTCGGCGACATGGTGCGCGTGCCCTGCAATGCCCCGAAGCGCGAGCCCCGCTCCCTCCAGGCGGCCCGAGCCCTCGGCGGCCGGGTGGTGCCGGTCGCCTCCCCCGGCGAGGTGCTGGCCCTGGCCCGCCGGCATCCAGAAAAGCGGGTGGTCTTCTTCGCCGCCGGCTTCGAGACGACCACCGCACCGCTCGCCGCGCTGTTCTCGCGCAGCGACCTGCCGGACAACCTGCTGCTGCTGCTCAGCGCCCGCCAGACCTGGCCGGCCATCGCCCACCTGCTGGAGGATGGCCGGGCCGGCTTCGATGCGCTGATCGCCCCGGGGCACGTGGCCACCATCATGGGCGCCGAGCAGTGGCGCTTCGTGGCCGAGTCGCACGCGCTGCCCACCGCCGTGGCCGGCTTCACCCCGGGCCTGATCCTGGAGGGCCTGCATGCGGTGCTTTGCCAGGCGCTCGACCAGGCCCCTCGGCTGGACAACGCCTACCCACAGTGCGTCGGCGCCGACGGCAATCGCCGGGCGCGTGAGCTGATCGGTGCGACCTTCGACATCGAAGCCGCCGACTGGCGCGGCATCGGCTCGCTTCCCGACTCAGGCTATGCCTGCACGGAGGCACTGTCCCACCGCGACGCCCGGCGGCAGTTTCCCGAGGTGTTCGAGGCCGCCTATGCCCGCCGCGGCGAGATGCCGGCCGGCTGCGACTGCGCCGAGGTGGTGCTGGGACGGATCCGACCGCCAGCATGCCGGCTCTACGGCCGCGCCTGTACCCCGGATCAGCCGGTGGGTCCCTGCATGGTCTCCGACGAGGGCGCCTGCCGGATCTGGTGGGCGAGCGGCGTCCGCTCGGGCCAGGCGCCGCACCCCCACCGAATCGCTATCGCCCCGATCGACGCAGTCCCTGATGAGACAGTCCCTGTCGAGACAGCCCCGATCGAGAACGACACGGTCGAGAAGGCCCCTGCCGAGCCAACGCCCAGCCTCGAGGCCCGCCGCTGGCGGCTGGCCGGCGTCGTCCAGGGCGTGGGCTTTCGCCCCTTCGTCCAGCGCCTGGCGAGTCGGCTGGCCCTCGCCGGCGAGGTGCGCAACCTGGGCGGCGAGGTAGAGATCGAGGCCCAGGGGAGCGCCGAGCGGCTGGCGGCGTTCGAGCATGCCCTGCTCGAGGAGGCCCCGCGCCTGTCGAGTCCACGCGTCGTGAACCGCGAGACGCTCGCGGCCCAACCATCCAGGCCCCTACCGAACGCGGCCCGACCGAACGAGGCCCGACCGAACGCGGCCCGACCGTTTGTGATTCGGCCAAGCGACGACGAGGGCGATCATGCAGGCCCGGTCCACCTGCCGCTGGACACCCCGGTCTGCCCGGCATGCCTGGCGGAAATGCACGACCCGCAGGACCGCCACTACCGCTACCCCTTCACCCACTGCGACCAGTGCGGCCCGCGCTACAGCGTGATCGAGCGGCTGCCCTTTGACCGTGCGCGCACCAGCCTGAGGGCCTTCCCACTCTGCACTGCATGCCAGCGGGAATACGAGGACCCACAGAGCCGGCGCTTCCATGCCCAGTCGATCGGCTGCCCGCAGTGCGGGCCCCGACTGCGTTTCGTGGAGAGTGTCGAACAGGGTGTCGTGCAGGACGAGCGGAGGCTCACGGATTCCGAGGAGGCGCTGGCGGCCGCCATCGCGGCCCTCGACGCGGGGCGGATCGTGGCCGTGAAGGGCGTCGGCGGCTATCACCTGATGGCCGATGCCGGCAACCCGACGGCCGTGGCGACCCTGCGCGAACGCAAGCATCGGCCGCACAAGCCGCTCGCCGTGATGTTCCCCTGGCGGGGCGAGGACGGCCTGGACGCCGTTCGCGAGCAGGCCCGGCTCGAGCCGTTGGCCGCCGAGGCCCTGCTCGCCGACGAGCACCCGATCGTGCTGCTGCCGAAACGGGCCGATCCTCTCTTAACCGGCGGCCTCGCGGAGGGCCTTGCAGAAGGGATTGCCCCCGGCCTCGACGAGGTGGGTGCCCTGCTGCCCTATGCGCCCCTGCACCACCTGCTGCTGGAGGCGCTGGGGCGCCCGCTGGTCGCCACTTCGGCCAACCTCGCCGGTGAGCCCATCGTCACCGACCCCGCCACGGCCGAGCAATGCCTCGCCCGGATCGCCGACGCCTTCCTGCATCATGATCGCCCCATCCTGCAGCCCATCGATGACGGCGTGCGGCGACCCATCGCCGGCCGGGCCCGCCCCCTGCGCCTGGCGCGCGGCGCGGCTCCCCTGGAGCTCGAGTTGCCGGGTCTGCTGACCTTGCCAGAGTCCCGGCCCCTGCTCGCCGTGGGCGCGCACCAGAAGGCCACGGCCTGCCTCGCCTGGGAGCAACGGCTGGTGCTGTCACCGCACATCGGCGATCTCTCTAGCCTCGCCGCCCAGCGCGCTTTCGCGCGTCAGATCGAGACCCTCTCGCGGCTCTATGGCGTGCGCCCGGCGCGGGTCCTCCACGACGGCCACCCCGGCTATCACGCCACCCGCTGGGCCCGCGACAGCGGCCTACCCGGTGAAGAGATCGCCCACCATCACGCCCATGCCGCCGCGCTGTGCGGCGAACACGGCCGCTTCCGGGAGCCGACCCTGGTCTTCACCTGGGACGGCACGGGCCTCGGCCCGGACGGCACCCTGTGGGGTGGCGAGGCCCTGCTCGGCCGGCCCGGCCACTGGCAGCGCCACGCCTCCTTCATGCCCTTTGCCCTACCCGGCGGCGAGGCGGCCATCAGGGAGCCCTGGCGACTCGCCGTCACGCTCTGCTGGCAGAGCGGCCTGGCGACGCCGGACGTTCCCGGCACCGACGACGAGCTCACCCTGCTGCGAGGGATCTGGGAGCGGCGCCTCAACGCGCCGCCCTGCTCCGCCGTGGGCCGGCTCTTCGATGCCGCCGCGGCGCTGCTGCTGCCGTTGCGCCGGATCAGCCACGAGGCCGAGGCCGCCATGCGCCTCGAGGCCCTGGCTGAGGAAGAGGCCAAGGGCGGGGCGACGGGTGAAAAAATGGCCCTCGACCTGCCCCACCATCGCGATCCGGACGGGGTGCTACGCTGTGACTGGCGCCCGCTGATCCGCCACCTCGCTGATGCCCGCCTCGCCCCGAGCCGGCGCGCCGCGGATGTCCATGCCACCCTGGTCCAGGTGCTGCGCCGTCAGGCCGAGGCGGCCCGACAGACTTCCGGCGTGACGACCCTCGGCCTGACCGGCGGCGTGTTCCAGAATCGGCGGCTGACCGAGGCGGCCGTGGCGGCGCTTGAAGGCGACGGCTTCACGGTGCTGCTGCACGAACGGCTGCCCTGCAACGACGCCGCCATCAGCGTCGGCCAGGTCATGGAGTTCCTGGCTCGCCGACACCGGCCAGGCAAGACCGACCCGGCATAAGGAGACGCGAGCAATGACGCCCGACCTCGATACGGACACCGTCACCCTGGCCCACGGCAACGGCGGGCGCCTGATGCGCCAGCTGATCGAGTCGGTCTTCGTCCGCCACCTGGGCAACCCTTTGCTGGCCCCGCTCGCCGATGCCGCCGTGCTGCCCCCCGCCCCGGACGATGACCAGGCCCTGGTCTTCACCAGCGACGGCGTCACCGTGCAGCCGCTGTTCTTCGCCGGGGGCGACATCGGCAGCCTCGCCGTGCACGGCACCGTCAACGACCTCGCCGTCGCCGGCGCGACCCCGCGCTACCTGAGCGTCAACGCCTTCCTCGAGGAGGGGCTGCCCCTGGCGCAGCTCGAGCGCATCGTCGAAAGCCTGGCCGCGGCGGCCCGGGCCTGCGATGTCCAGGTGGTGGCCGGCGATACCAAGGTGCTGCCGCGCGGCCTCTGTGGCGGCGCCTACTTCGGCGTCTCCGGAATCGGCCGGCGCCCGCGCGACCTGACGCTCGGCGCCGAGGGCATTCGCCCCGGCGACACGGTGCTGGTCAGCGGGCCGGTGGGAGATCACGGCATCGCCGTGATGCTGGCCCGCGAGGAGTTCGGCCTTAGCGGCACGCTGGCCTCGGACAGCGCCAGCGTGCTGCCCCTGACCCAGGCGCTGCTGGACCTGGCCGGCCTGCGCTTCATGCGCGACCCGACCCGCGGCGGCCTGGCGACGGTGCTCCACGAGGTCATTCACGCCACGGGCCTGGGGGTGACCCTCGCGGAGGCGCGGCTGCCGATCCGCGGCGGCGTGCGCAGCGCCTGCGACATGCTGGGCTACGACCCTCTGTATATCGCCTGCGAGGGCCGAGTGATCGCCATCGTCGCCGAGGACCAGGCCGACGAGGCCCTGCGACGCTGGCAGGCGCTGCCCCAGGGGCGACACGCGCAGCGGATCGGCACCCTCGACCCGCACCACGACCGGCTGCTGCTGATCAACGACTGGGGCGGCGAGCGCCTGCTGCAGGAGCTCGAGGACGATCCCCTGCCGCGCATCTGCTGAGACTCGACGACGTCTGCAAGGGAGACGGCAATGAAGGTTCATCACTTCCTGGCAAGAGCCCGCTTCCCGTCACTCCTCGAGGCGCTGGTGGAGGCGGGCTATGAGGTCATCGGCCCTCGGGTGCGCGACCACGCCATCGTCTTCGAGCCGCTCACGACGGTGGAGCAGTTTCCCCGGGGAATCATCGACGAGCAGGCCCCCGGCCACTACCGGCTACGGCGTACCGAGTCGGGACGCCTCTTCGACTGGGCCACGGGCCCCCAGGCGATCAAGCCGCTGACCTTCGCGCCCCGCGAGACGCTGTGGCGAAGCGAGCGCCAGCCCGATGGTCGCCTGGTGTTTCGCGAGCAGCCCCCCGAGGCCCAGCCGACGGCGGTCATCGGCGTGCGCGCCTGCGACCTCGCGGCGCTGTCGGTCCACGATCGCCACTTCCTGCACGACGCCCATCCCGACCCGCACTACCGCGAGCGGCGCCGCAACCTCTTCCTGGTCGCCGTCAACTGCCTGCGCTCCGCGGCCACCTGCTTCTGCACCGCCACCGGCGATGGCCCGCGCGTCCAGCACGGCTTCGACCTGGCCCTCTCCGAGCTCGACGACGGCTTCGTGGTGGAGGCGCATTCGCAGCAGGGCCAGGCCATCCTCAACGCCCTGGAGACGACCCCGGCCACCCATGATCAGCTCGAGCAGGTGGAGGCCGGCCTCGAGCGGGCGAGCGACCAGCAGACGCGACGCCTGCCCGAGGGCTCAGTGCCGGAGATGCTGCAGGCGGCCGTCGAGCACCCGCACTGGCAGAGCCTGAACGATCGCTGCCTGACCTGCGGCAACTGCACCGCGGTCTGCCCCACCTGCTTCTGCCAGACCCACGTCGATGACCTCTCGCTGGACGGCCAGACGGCCAGCCACGGCCGGCAGTGGGCGAGCTGCTTCGACCCCGACCACAGCACCATCCACGGCACCGTCATCCGCGCCGAGCGGCCCCAGCGCTATCGCCAGTGGCTGACCCACAAGTTCGGCACCTGGGTGGAACAGTATGGCCGCAGCGGCTGCGTGGGCTGCGGCCGCTGCATCGCCTGGTGCCCGGTGGGCATCGACGTGACCGAGGAGCTGGATGCGCTGTCTATAGCGCCCGACGACGCGCCGTCCAGAGCGCCCGACGGGGAGGAGCGGTCATGACCGGCGCGCTGGTGCCCTTCGAGGCCGAGGTCGTCGGCCGCAAGGACGAGACCCCAGACATGTTCAGCCTGCAGCTGCGCTTCACCGACCCCGAGGTGCAGGCCGCCTACCGCTTCTCGATGGGCCAGTTCAACATGCTCTGCCTGCCGGGCATGGGCGAGGTGCCGATCTCCATCGTCTCCGATCCCGACGAGCGGGAGATGATCGACCACACCATCCGCAAGCTCGGCTCGATCACCCGCAACCTCGGCCAACTCAGGGTCGGCGACCGTCTCGGCCTGCGCGGCCCCTACGGCCGTGGCTGGCCCACGGAGGCGGCGGAGGGCACCGACCTGGTGATCGTCACCGGCGGGCTCGGCTGCGCGCCCTCGGTCTCGCTGATCGAGTACGTCCTGCACCGTCGGGGGCGCTACGGCCGCCTGCACATCATCCAGGGGGTCAAGCACTCCAACGACCTGATCTGGCGCGATCGCTACGACGCCTGGCGCCAGCATCCGGACGTCGAGGTCTACCTGACCGCCGATACCGGCGACGCCCTCTGGCCCTGGCATGTCGGCCCGGTGACCCAGTTCTTCGAGCGCATCGACTTCGACCCGGGGCGCTGCTCGGTCTTCATCTGCGGCCCGGAGGGCATGATGCGGGCCGTCATCAAGGCGATGCGAAAGCGCCAGGTGCCGGACGAGCGGATCTGGCTCAGCATGGAGCGCAACATGCACTGCGCCATCGGCTCCTGCGGCCGCTGCCAGCTGGGGCCCAAGTTCGTGTGCCGCGACGGCCCGGTCTTCACCTGCCGGGAACTGGCGCCCTACCTGTCACACCGGGGAGTCTGACCATGACCAACGGGACCCGCCGCGCACGCATCGCCGTGCACAAGTTCAGCTCCTGCGACGGCTGCCAGCTGGCCTTCCTCAACCTGGGCGAGCCCCTGCTGGCCCTGGCCGAGTCCGTCGACATCCTGCATTTCGCCGAGGCCGGGCCGGTCGACGAAGAGGCCGAGGTCGACATCGCCTTCGTCGAGGGCAGCGTGGCCACCTCAAAGGACGCCGCGCGCCTGCGCGGCATCCGCGAGCGCAGCCGCTTCCTGGTCACCCTCGGCGCCTGCGCCACCGCCGGCGGCATCCAGGCGCTGCGCAACCTCCACGACGCCGACGAGTGGCTGTCCGGGGTCTATGCCCGGCCCGAGCATATCGACCTGCTCGCCGACTCGACCCCCATCGCCGAGACCGTCAGGGTCGACCTGGAACTCTGGGGCTGCCCGGTCAGCGGCGAGCAGGTGCTCGGCGCCACCAAGGCGATGCTGGCCGGCCACCTGCCCCGGGTCGACCACAGTGCGGTATGCATGGAGTGCAAGCGACAGCAGGCGGTGTGCGTGATGGTGTCCCAGGGCAGGCCCTGCATGGGCCCGGTCACCAGCACCGGCTGCGGCGCGATCTGCCCGCGCTTTCAGCGCGACTGCTACGCCTGCTACGGGCCCGCCGTGCAGGCCAACGTCTCGGCCCTGGCCACCCACCTGGCCGATAACGGCATGCGGGCAGGCGACATCGCCCGGCGCCTGCTGTTCATCAACGGCCATGCCGAGCCGTTCCGGGGCGAGGGCCTTTATTGGCAGGCGCGGATCATCCAGCGATCGGGCCGCCGTGAGGAGGAACAGGGATGAGTCATCGCACGCAAACCGGCGAGATCCACGTGCCCATCCTGGCGCGCGTCGAAGGTGAGGGCGCCCTGGACATCCGCATCGAGGCAGGTCGGATCGAGGAGCTCCGGCTGCGAATCTTCGAGCCGCCTCGACTGTTCGAGAAGCTGCTCGAGGGGCGCAGCACCCAAGACGTGATCGACAGCGTGGCGCGCATCTGCGGCATCTGCCCGGTGGCCTACCAGCTGAGCGCGGTGACGGCGATCGAGTCGATCCTCGGCGTCACGCCCACCCCCTGGGTGGAGGCGATGCGGCGGGTGATGTACTGCGGCGAGTGGCTGCAGAGTCACAGCCTGCATATCCACCTGCTGGCCGCCCCCGACTTCCTCGGCTTTGACAGCGCCCCGGCGATGGCTCGCGACTATCCGGATGAGGTCCGCCGCGGCCTGCGGCTCCAGGGGCTAGGCAACGAGATCATCCGCACCTTCGGCGGCCGCTCGGTGCACCCGGTCGGCCTCTGTCCCGGTGGCTTCTTCCATGCCCCCGACGCGGCGACCATCGAGGCCCTTCGAGTGCGCCTGACACAGGGCCTCGAGGAGGCCCGCGAGCTGATCGTCTGGACGGCCGGGCTGCCGCTTCCCGAGGACGACCAGGACTTCGTCTCGGTCTCGCTGCGCCATGCCCAGGACTACCCCATCACCGCGGGCCGGATCGTCTCCGACCGGGGGCTCGACCTCGACCCCGCCGACTTCGAGCAGCGCTTCCGCGAGTTCCAGGTCCCCCACTCCACCGCCCTGCACGCCCAGCTCGACGGCCACCCCTACCTGGTCGGCCCGCTGGCCCGCCTCAACAACAACCTCGACCGGCTGCCCGCCGAGCTGACGGAGCTGCTCGACGACGTCGGCGTGGCCTTCCCCAGCCGCAACATGTTCCACAGCATCGTCGCCCGGGCGGTGGAGATGCATGTGGCCCTCGCCGAGGCGCTGCGCCTCACCGAGGACTACGCCCCCGCCGCCGAGCCCCGCGTCGAGGCGCCCGCCCGGGCCGGGGGCGGCGTCGGCTGCACCGAGGCCCCCCGCGGCATCCTCTGGCATCGCTACGCGCTCGACGAGCAGGCCCGGGTCGTCGAGGCGCGGATCGTCCCGCCGACCAGCCAGAACCAGGCGCGCATGGAGGAGGACCTCGCCGCGAGCCTCACGCGCTTCGGCCTGGAACGCGACGACGACGCCCTGCGGCTGCACGGCGAGATGGTGATCCGCAACTACGACCCCTGCATCTCCTGCGCCACCCACTTCCTGGATTTTCATGCCTTGCGAAAATAAGGCTTACGACAATGAGCCACGCGAGACCAGCACCGGCCCGACCCAGCGGGCCGACACCGACGCGCGGCCATCGGGCCATGCCTATCTCTTCGGGCTCGGCTCGCCCCATGGCGGCGACCGGCTGGGCTGGCTCGCCGCCGACGGCCTGCGCGAAGCGCTTGCCGGCCGCGACGATGTCAGCGTCGAGTGCCTCGCCCAGCCCGTCGACCTCTTCCTCCCGGCGGTGACGGCAAGCGACCGCCTGCTGCTGGTCGATGCCATGCGCGGCCAGGGTCCGCCCGGCACCCTCAGGGTCTTCGCGCCGGGGGAACTGACTGAGACCGGAGGACGCCTCTCCTCTCTCTCCTCGCTCTCGTCTCATGGCCTCGACCTGGCCGGCACCCTGGCGCTTGCCGAGGCCCTCGGGCTCTTCCGGGGTGGCATCCGGATCATCGGCATCGAGATGCCGGCAGAATTACCGAAAGAGGAAGGCCCCGATACGCCCGCGCCACGGCTCGACGGAGCAACGACCCGGCGGCTCCACGAAGCGGTCATGGACTGGCTCGACGACCGATGATCCCCGCGACATCGGGCCTCGGCGGCCACCCGGCTCGGGCGTGCCATAGTGAATGGAGAGATGTCGCCACCGGAGGGAGAACAGATGCAGGAGCGTAAGGTCGAGATCGCCATCATCGGGGCCGGCAGCGCCGGGCTAAGCGCCTGGCACGCCGCTCGCAAGCACAGCGACAGCGTGCTGCTGATCGAGGGGGGCGCCTACGGCACCACCTGCGCCCGGGTCGGCTGCATGCCCTCCAAGCTGCTGATCGCCGCCGCCGAGTCCGCCCACCAGGCCCGCGAGGCCGGCGGCTTCGGTGTCGAGGTCGGCACGGTCGAGGTGGACGGGCGCGCCGTGATGGAGCGCGTCCGGCGCGAACGCGACCGCTTCGTGGGCGGCGTGCTCGGGACGGTGGAGCGCCTCGGCGAGGCGAATCGCCTGGAGGGCCATGCCCGCTTCGCCGACCCGCACACCCTGATCGTCGGCGAACATACCCGGGTGACGACCCGCACCATCGTCATCGCCACCGGCTCGCGGGGCACCTGGCCGGATTTCTTCTCGGCGGCAGGCGGCCGGCTGATCGTCAACGATGATGTCTTCGCGTGGGAGGCGCTGCCCGACTCGGTCGCCGTGTTCGGCCCCGGAGTGATCGGCCTGGAGCTCGGCCAGGCGCTGCATCGGCTGGGCGTGCGCCTGCGGGTGTTCGGCGTGGGCGGCGCCCTGGGGCCCTTCCGGGACGAGACCGTGCGAGCCTACGCCGAGCGGATCTTCAACGAGGAACTCTACGTCGACCCCGACGCCCAAGTGGAGCACATCGAGCGCGACGGCGACGCCGTGGTGATCACCTTCCTCGAGCGCGACACCGGCAAACGCCTCACCGAACGCTTCGACTACCTGCTCGCCGCCACCGGCCGGCAGCCCAACCTCGACCGGCTCGATCTCGAGCGGGCCGGCCTGGCGCTGGACGATCATGGCGTGCCGCGCTTTCACCGCTTCACCCTGCAGTGCGTTAACGCCGACCAGAGCCCCGGCCATATCTTCATCGCCGGCGACGCCAACCAGGCGCTGCCGCTGCTGCACGAGGCCAACACCGAGGGGCGCATCGCCGGCGACAACGCCGGGCGCTACCCGGAGTTGCGCGCCGGCCACCGCCACGTGCCCCTGGCGGTGGTCTTCACCGAGCCGCAGATGGCCACCGTCGGCGCCAGTCGTGACGAGCTGGAACGCCAGTTCGGCGACGACTGCATCGCCACCGGCGAGGCCTCCTTCGAGGACCAGGGGCGGGCCGTGGTGATGCGCCAGAATCGCGGCCTGATGCGCCTGTACGCCGAGCACGGCTCGGGCCAGTTCCTGGGCGCCGAGCTGTTTGGCCCGCGGGTCGAGCACCTGGCCCATCTGCTGGCCTGGATGCTGGAGCAGAAGTGCAGCGTGAGCCGCCTGCTCGAAATGCCCTTCTATCACCCGGTGCTGGAGGAGGGCCTGCGCAGCGCCCTGCGCGACCTCAATGCCAGCCTGCGCCAGGGCCCGGCGATCACCGAACGCTGCATGGAATGCGGCCCGGGGGACTGAGCATGACGCCACGACGCCTCGCCGCTGCCGTCACGTCCGTAATCACGAGCACCCTGCTCACGATCGGACTCCTCTGTGCCACCCTGACCTTCGCCGCCGACGGGGCGGTCGCGGCGGCGCCCGACGCAACGGCGCCCGACGCAGCGGTACCCGACACGCGGGCGCGCCCGACCATCGGCCTGGCGCTGGGCTCGGGCGGGGCCAACGGCCTGGCACACATCGCCATCCTCCAGGTCTTCGACGATCTGGGGATCGTGCCCGACCGCATCGCCGGCACCAGTATCGGCGCGGTGATCGGCGGGCTCTACGCAGCGGGCCTCTCCGCCGAGGAGATCCGCGACATCTTCGACGAGGTGGCCGGATCGCCCTTGGATGCCGTCTCCGGCCTGGCCGAGTCGGACCTGAAGCTGAGACAGCTGCTGCCGTTCCGGCGCGAGGAGTCCGGGCTGCTCGATTCCAGGGGCTTCCTGCGCTTCCTGGCCAGCCATACCGAGACGCGCTCCTTCGAGGAGCTGCGTATCCCGCTCGAGATCGTGGCCACCGACTACTGGACGGCGGACAGCGTGGTCCTCGACGAGGGCCCGCTGTTTCCGGCCATCGGCGCCAGCATGGCGGTGCCGGGGCTGTTCGTGCCCGTCAGCCGCGGCGAGCAACTGCTGATCGATGGCGGCACCTCCAACCCCTTGCCCTTCGATCTGTTCGACGGCGAGGTCGACCTGGTCATCGCGGTGGACGTCTCGGGCAGCCAACCACGGGACGACGGCGAGGAGATCGGCCTGACCGACATGCTGTTCCAAAGCTTCAAGATCACGCAGAAGGCGATCATCCGGCAGTCCCTGCGCTTCCGTCCTCCCGACCTCTACCTGCGTCCGGAGACCCGGGGCGTGCGCCTGTTGCACTTCCATCGCCTGGAGGAGATCCTGCGCCAGACCGCACCCGCCGCCGAGGCGCTTCGCGAGCGGTTGGAGGAGTGGCAGGCAACGCCGACCGGGACGGCCCCGCCGTCGTAAGGAGCGCACCATGGCCCTGCCGCATCCTCCTCGTCGTTCCCTGTCCCGCCGCCGGCTGCTGAGCGGCCTGCTCGCCGCGGCGGCCGCCTCGGCGCTGCCCGGCGCCCTGGCACGGTCGGCCGAACCGCTGACCCGCAGGCTGCCCGGCACCGGCGTGGCGCTGCCCCGGGTGGGCCTGGGCAGCTGGATCACCTTCAACGTCGGCGACGATCCGCTGCTGCTCGAGGCCTGTACCGCGGTCATGGCGGCCTTCTTCGCCGCGGGAGGGCGCCTGATCGACTCCTCGCCGATGTATGGCACGTCCCAGGCGACCATCGGCCACGCCCTGAAGCAGCTCCAGGCCGTCGAGCGCGTCTACGCCGCCGACAAGGTCTGGACCTCGAGCCGCGACGAGGGACCTGAGCAGATCGAGGCCTCCCGCAAGGCCTGGGGGGTGCCGCGTTTCGACCTGCTGCAGGTCCACAACCTGCGGGGCTGGGAGGGTCACCTCGAGACCCTGCAGGCGATGAAGGCGGCCGGCGAGGTGCGCCACCTCGGCATCACCACCTCCCACGGGCGACGCCACGACGAGGTGGAACACATCATGCGCCGCGTGCCGCTGGACAGCGTCCAGCTCACCTACAACATCGTCGACCGCGAGGCCGAACAGCGCCTGCTGCCGCTGGCCCGGGAGCGCGGCATCGGCGTGATCGCCAACCGCCCCTTCCAGCGCAAGCGCCTGATCCGGCGCCTGGCGGGCAAGCCGCTGCCGCCCTGGGCCGCCGAGATCGGCGCCGAGACCTGGGCGCAGTTCATCCTCAAGTTCATCATCTCGCACCCGGCGATCACCTGCGCCATCCCCGCGACCACACAGGTCGAGCATGTCCGCGAGAACCTCGCCGCCGCCCGGGAGCCGCTGCCCGACGAGGCGCTGCGCCGGCGCATGGCCGATTACGTACGGGGGCTCTAGGGCATGGGCGGCAGCGCCTGGTGGACCTATCGCCCGGAAGATCTGCTGATGTTCTCGCCGCGGGTCTACGCGCGGCTGTTCGAGCTGCACAACCAGGCCCTGTGGCCCGCCCAGCTGCTCGCCCTGGCACTCGGCACCATGGCATTGGCGGTCCTGCTGCGCCCCGGTCCGCGGGGCACTCGCCTGGTCGTTGCTCTGCTGGCCGTGGCCTGGGTCTTCGTCGCCTGGGCCTTCCTGTGGCAGCGCTACGCCCCCATCCACTGGGGCATCGCCTATGTCACCCCGCTGTTCGGCCTCCAGGCGCTGCTGCTGGCGGGCCTGGCCTGCCGGCGCGACGGGCTATACTTGCCCAAGCACGGCCGAGTGCCGCGCGGCCTGGGCATCGGGCTGTTCGCCTATGCCCTGCTCCTGCATCCGCTGGTCGCCCTGGCGACGGGGCGGGGCCTCGCCGGCGCCGAGATCCTCGGGCTCACCCCCGACCCGCTCGCCATCGCCACCCTGGGCGTGACGGCCATGGCCGAACCGGCCCGTCGCGCCTGGGCGCTGCTGGCCCTTCCCGCGCTCTGGTGCCTGCAGAGCGCGCTCACCCTGGACACGCTCGGCGAGCCCGGCGCCTGGCTGCCGCTGCTGGCCGTCATCGCGGCCCTGGCGGCGCGGTGGTGGCCGGCGCCCGCCGCACAGCGTTGACTCACGCCGATCGGACACCGCGACGAGGCTGTTAAGATGGTGCCCAGCTTACGTTTTCCCCGCGGATCAGGAGTTATCGCCCATGCCCAGGTTCCGCCCGCTGATCGCCCTCCTGCCGCTGGCCCTGCTCCAGGCCTGCGGCCAGGGTGAACTCGAGCCGCCCGACCCCGGCGAGACGCTCAGGGTGGCCACCCGCAATGCCGCCACCACCTACTACATCGACCGCCGTCAGGATCCCGCCGGCCCCGAGCACGACCTGGTCGAAGGCTTCGCCGAAGCCAACGGCTGGCAGGTCGAGTGGGTTCAGCTGGGCTCCACCTCCGAGGTGCTGGAGGCCCTGGAGAGCAACACGGTCGACCTGGCCGCCGCCGGCCTGACCCACCTGCCCTCGCGTGACGAGCGCTTCCGCCAGGGGCCGACCCACACCGACGTCGTCGAGCAGCTGGTGTGCCATCGCGAGATGCGCCCGATGCCCCGCGAGGTGGAGGAGATGGCCGACGTCGAGATCCGCGTCACGGCGGACTCCAGCTACACGGAACGACTCGATAGCCTGTCCAACGATCACACCGGGATCACCTACGAAGAGGATCCGCGCACTACCGAGATGCTGCTGGCCGCGGTCGCCGAGCGACAGATCGACTGCACCCTGGCCGACTCCAACATCGTACAGGTGGTGCGCCGCCACTTCCCGCACCTGGAGGTCGCCATGAACCTGACCCGTGGCGATCGGCTGGGCTGGTACCTGCCCGCCGGGCACCAGGCCCTCGCCGTACAGGCCCGGGAGTGGATGGCAAGCCCCGAGGGCGAGGCCAGCGTCGAGACGATGCAGCACCGCTACTACGACTACATCGGCGATTTCGACTTCGTCGATCTGCGGGCCCTTAACCGGCGCATCGAGGAGCGCCTGCCCTCGCTGCTGACCTACTTCTTCGCCGCCGCCGAGGAGACCGGCATGCCCGCCGACCTGCTCGCCGCCCTGGCCTACCAGGAGTCGCACTGGGATCCGCGCGCCGTCTCCCCCACCGGGGTGCGCGGCATCATGATGCTGACCCAGAACACCGCCAAGTCACTGGGCGTCGCCAATCGCCTGGATCCGGCCGAGGCCATCGACGGCGGCGCCCGCTATCTGGCCGACCGGCATGACCGGCTGCCCGACACCATCCCCGAACCGGACCGCACCTACCTGGCACTGGCCAGCTACAACGTCGGCCGCGGCCACCTGCTGGACGCCCGCAAGCTGGCCCGCGAGCTCGGCAAGAACCCGGACTCCTGGGCCGACATGAAGGAGGTGCTGCCGCTCAAGGCCGACAAGCGCTACTACCCCCAGACCCGCTACGGCTATGCCCGGGGCTACGAGCCGGTGCACTACGTGCAGCGGATCCGCAACTACCTGGACGTGATCAGCGCCGCGCTGAACACCGTCCCCTCACCGCTGGGCATCGCCTCCCCGGAACAGACCGGTCTGATCGCGGGCTCATCAACCGCGTCCGGCTGACCGCCGCCCCATCGACCGCGGCAGGAGCCCCGTCGCCCCGGTGCCAACCGTTCGTCCGGCAGCGGGGCCGGCCGCCTCAGGCCCGAGTCTCTTCCCGGCGGCAGGCGCGGGCCAGGAAGCCGCGATTGACCCGGCTGTGGGGCTTCAGGGCCAGGCGCTCGTGGGCCAGGGCCTCGGCCAGGTCGTGCAGGCCGCCACGCACGGCGGCTTCGGTCAGCGTCCAGTCGATCACGTCGCGCTGGGCGTGGCTGCCGCCGAAGCGATTGGCGATGAAGCGCGCCGCATGGAGCTGTTCCGCCGCCATCCTGTAGTCCCCGTGCCAGAAGGCCACGAAGCCCTGGACCAGCGGCAGGCCGATGTCCCGCGTCCAGCGGGCCACCTCGGCGGACGGCTCCCCGGGCGAACGGAAGGCGGCCAGGACCCGTGCCACGTCCTGCTCGCGCCCCGCGCCCAGATAGGCCATTACCGCATGCCAGTCGTTGAAGGGGTAGAGCCGACCATCGGCATGGCGATCCCAGGTATCCGCCAGCTCCTGCCAGTGCCCGGCGAGATCGCAGCCCAGCAGCGTCAGTCGCCACAGCAGTGCGGAGGCGTCGATCATGTCGAGGGCCACCACGCTGCGGTCCTGGCGCACCGGACCGTCGTAGAGTGCCAGCGCCTCGTCGACCCGGCCCAGGTCGAGGTAGTAGAGGGCGTGATGCCACCAGTTGTGGACCCGGAAGAAGTTGTCGTCGCCGGACCAGTAGGGTTCCCGGGTGGTCATCCAGCCGACACCGTCCTCGGCCCGGCCCTGCATCTCCATGACATGGGCCACCGCATGGTGCGCCCAGCAGTCGAGGGGCTCGAGCTCGATGGCCCGCCGCCCCTGCGCCTCGGCGCGGGCGTAGTCGCCGGTCTCCTCCAGGCCGAAGGCGTGCATGCCAAGCAGGATCGAGTAGCCCGGCACCTCGGCCGACCAGCGGGGCAGCACCCGACTGATGCGGTCACGCAGGTCGCGGGCACTGGCCCGATAGAAGTCCAGCAGGTGGCCGCACTGCAGACCCACCAGATCCCGGGGGAAGGCGACGTTGTGGTGATCCAGGGCGAGCGCCGCGGCGGTCCAGTTACCCTGCAGCAGGCGATCCAGGGCGGCCAGCAGCGACGCCTCGCGCGCGTCGAGCGACATCGACCTGACTCCCTCGGCGATGGCGCGGGCCTCCACCGCGGCCTCGGGCTCGGTGGCCACCGCGTACAGCCAGGCCTTGAGGAGATGCGCCATCGCGAAGGCGGGCGCCTGGACGATGGCCTCGTCCAGCCGGGCGACGGGGTCGCCCCGGTACAGGTTGAAGGCCGTGACGGCCTCGTCGTAGGCGTCGACCGCCGCGGGGGTCGCGCCCGACAGCGAATTACCTTGCCGGTCGGTTGACATGGAGAGTCCCTCCGGGAGAACGGGCGGCCGAGGGACGCGCCCCATCACCCCCTAGCCCCCGCCATGTGACGTCGGGCGCAGGGCCTTTCCCTGACTCTAGCCCCTTGGCGAGAGCCGCGCCGCGCCCCGACGCGGCCCGCGCGGCTGGTTCGCCTCAGCCTCGATTCAGCCAAACAGCCTATGGTGAGGCCCATCCGCCCTTCATAAGGTGAGCCTGACGTCCGAGGGATTCCTCGCCATGAACCAGCGCTACACGAGCATCCTCGAGACGATCGGCAACACGCCGGTGGTGCGCATCAACAACCTGGCGCCGCTGGGAGTGTCGCTGTTCGTCAAGATCGAAGCCTTCAGCCCGATGGGGTCGGTCAAGGACCGCCTGGCCCTCGGCGTTATCGAGGACGCCGAACGCCGCGGCGACCTGGCCCCGGGACAGACGGTGGTCGAGGCCACCAGCGGCAACACAGGCATCGGCCTGGCCATGGTCTGCGCCCAGAAGGGCTATCCCCTGGTGGTGACCATGGCGGAGAACTTCAGCGTCGAGCGGCGCAAGCTGATGCACTTCCTCGGCGCCCGGGTGGTGCTGACCCCGACCTCGGAGAAAGGCTCGGGCATGGTCGCCAAGGCCCGCGAGCTCGCCGAGAAGCACGGCTGGTGGCAGTCCCGCCAGTTCGAGAACCCGGCCAACGCGGCGATCCACGAGCGGACCACGGCCGTCGAGATCCTCCGCGACTTCGCCGACCAGCCCCTGGACTACTGGGTGACCGGCTTCGGCACCGGCGGCACCCTGAGCGGCGTCTCCCGGGTCCTCAAGCGTGAGAGCCCTCACACCCGCATCGTGGTCTGCGAGCCCGACAACGCCGCCATCCTGGCCAGCGGCATCCCCCAGGACCGCCTCCCCGACGGCGGCCACGCCCAGAGCCACGCGCAGTTCCGCCCCCACCTGATGCAGGGCTGGACGCCGGACTTCATCCCGCAGCTGGTGGAGCCGGTGCTGGCGGAGCATCGCATCGACGAGTACCTGGCCATCAACGGCAAAGCCGCCCTGCGCTGTGCCCGCGAGCTGGCCAGCCGGGAAGGCATCTTCGTCGGCATCTCCGCCGGCGCCACCTTCGCCGGGGCGCTGCAGGTGGCCGAACGGGCTCCGGCGGGCACCACCCTGCTGTGCATGCTGCCGGACACCGGCGAGCGCTACCTGTCCACGCCGCTGTTCGAGGACGTGCCCGTCGAGATGACCGAGGAAGAGACCCTGTTGTCCTGTTCGACCCCGGGCTACCGCTTCGACGTGGCACCCCGCCCCACCCCCTCAGGCGTCGCGGCCCCCGCCGAGGCCACCGATGCCGAGGCGGAGGCCGAGGTCGACCGGCTGATCGGCGACCCCCACCAGCCGGTGGTGATGTTCGCCCTGGAGTGGTGCGAGTTCGGCTGGTCGGTGCGCAAGCTGCTGCGCCACTACGCCATCCCCTACGAGAGCGTCGACCTGGATGCCGTGGACTACCAGCAGGACAACCTGGGCGGGCGAATCCGCGCGGTGCTGCGGGCCCGCACCGGCGTGCTGACGTTGCCGCAGATCTTCATCGGCGGCGACTTCGTGGGCGGCTGTACCGAGCTGTTCGAGGAGAGCAAGGACGAGCGCCTGTTCACACGCCTGCTGGCCCTACACGTCACCCACGACACCAGCCAGCCGATCGATCCCTATGGCCTGCTGCCGGGCTGGCTGCACCCGCGCTGAGTGCCACGTTCGGTCCACACCCGGCGCCCGCTGCGGAGAAGCCGCCCCCGCGGGAAAGTCCCGGTCCTCGCCCCGCTGCGCGATCGGCGGCTCCTCCGCCGCCGTGGCGCCCTACCCCCAGCGTTCGAAGGCGACCAGGCCCTCCAGCGGAGTCCGCGACCGCCAGCCGGCGGTCTCGCACTCCCGGAGCTCCGGGACATGGCCGACATCGACCAGGCACGGGTAGGCGACGGGTACCCCCGTCGCCGGCAGCCAGAGGCTCTCCTTGCATCGACGGCATCGGCGCGCCGGGTCAGACCAGCCCGTCGAGCCCGCCGCCGGCTAGGTGCACGGCGATGACCGCCATCATCACGCCGATGGTGCCGTCGATCGCCCGCCAGGCCAGCGGCCGAGAGAGCCAGGGCGAGAGCGCCGCGCCGCCCCAGGCCAGCAGGCTGAACCAGAGGATCGAGGCGGTGACCGCCCCGGCCACGAAGGTGGCAGCGCTCTGCTGCTGAGCGCCGATGGAGGGAATCAGCAGCAGGGTATCCAGGTAGACCTGGGGATTGAGCAGGGTGACCGCGAGGGTGGCGAGCAGCACGCGCCTCGGGCTGCGCTCGACCGCCCCGCCGACGGACAGCCCCTGACGGCCGCTGGCGGCGCGGAAGAAGGCCTGAGCCGCCAGCCAGGCGAGGAAGACCACGCCCAGCCAGCGCAGCGCCTCCAGGGCACTCGGCATGCTCAGCAGCACCGCACTGACGCCGAACATACCGGCCAGCAGCAGCAGCGCATCGGTACTCATGCAGAGTCCCGCCGACCACCAGTGATGCTCGCGACGCACGGCCACGCCCAGCACATAGGCATTCTGCGCGCCGATGGCGACGATGATGCCGCCGCACACCAGCAGCCCGGTGAGATAGCTCTCCAGCATCGCGTTTCCCCCTCCTGATTCCCGTCGAGAGGGGCCAGCATAGCGACACCCTGGCATGCCAAAAAATCATCCTGCTAATATCACATCAGTTTTCCTTATACCGAGCGTCTGCTGCGCCTGCCCAAAGGAGGGCCCATGCTGGACTACAAGTTGCTCCAGGCGCTGGCCACGGTGATCGAGTGCGGCGGCTTCGAGCGCGCCGGCGAGCAGCTGGGGCTCTCGCAGTCGGCGGTCTCCCAACGCATCAAGGCGCTGGAGGTCCGCCTGGGCCAGCCGGTGCTGATCCGCCACCCTCGGCTCGCGCCCACCCCCGCGGGCCAGCGGCTGCTCAATCATGTCCAGCAGGTACAGCTGCTGGAAGGCGATCTGCGCACGACCCTGCCGACCCTGGAGGAGGCCGCACCGCGCCTGCGCATCGCCCTGAATGCCGACAGCCTGGCCACCTGGTGGGCCGAGGCCGTGGGCGACTTCTGCCGGGCCAAGGGCCTGCTGCTGGACCTGGTGATCGAGGACCAGGACGTGGGGCTCAAGCGGCTGCGCGACGGCGAGGTGGCGGCCTGCCTGTGCGCTAGCGACCGCCCCATCGCCGGGGCCCGCTGCGTGCCGCTGGGCACCATGGTCTACCACCCCTACGCCACCCCGGCCTACATCGCCCGCCACTTCCCGGACGGGCCGACGGCCGAGGCCTTCGGCCGCGCCCCCGCCATCGTCTACGGCCCCCATGACCAGCTGCAGCACCGCTTCCTGGCGAGCTGCGGCTACCACGGCCGCTTTCCCTATCACCTCTGTCCCTCATCGGAGGGCTTCGTGGGCCTGACGCTCGCCGGCATGGGCTACGGCATGATGCCGCGCATGCAGGTGGCGCCGCTGGTGGCCGAGGGCAGGCTGGCCCGCCTGGCCCCGGAGCGGGCGCTCTCCGTCCCGCTCTACTGGCACTTCTGGCGACACAGCGGCGAGGTGCTGGAGCAGCTGACCGACGTGCTGAGCAAGGTCCTGCTCGAGTGAGTCCCGGCTCGAGTGAGTCCCGGCTCGAGTGAGTCCCGGCTCGAGTGAGTCCCGGCTCGAGTGAGTCCCGGCTCGAGTGAGCCAGAGGCGACGACCCGCTCAGCCCGACTGGCGGCGGCGATGGTCAGTCGAGCGAAAGCCTGTATGATGATCGAGCAACATTTTTTCCGCAGGGAGCAGCAGACACGATCGATCGATCATTCTTTCCAGCCAGCACGGGAGGTTCTATGAAGGTCTACAAACCTGAATGGCAGTGCACGTTTAGCGTCAACGAGGGCATGGAAGAATCCGCTAGCTGGAAACAGCGAATGGCCTGGCGCTTCAGGGCCTTCGCCGATCGGCTGGACGGCGGCGGTAGAACGCTGAAGATTGACTGCAACGTGACCCCCGAAGTGAGCCGTGAGGACGTCGATACCTGCCTGGAGAAGGGCTTCGCCGTGACCCAGGGCCTGCTGATCCAGTTCGCCCATCAGGCCGCCTGCGAGAACGTCATGCGCGATGCCAAGGCGGAACTCTTCGAGGAACAGCCTCAACGCTGAGGCCATGAGCACGACGCTGCGCTCACCGCACCCCATTCGGCCTCGCCGGATGGGGTGTTTTCGTTCAGGGCAGCCAGCGGGAGAGCCAGGCGCCGCCCCAGGCAGTCAGCCGATGGCCGGCGTGAGGGTCAGCGCACCAGCCAGGCGCAGCGGGCCAGCCACTCGTGCAGGGCCTGGCGGGTGACATGCAGGTCAGGCGTGGCATCGCGGGACCAGGTGCCCAGGGTGGCGAGGAACAGCAGCGTCAGGCCGACCTCTTCGGCCCGCGCGTGACGGCTGCCATAAGGCGCCTCGAGATAGGCCACCTGGCGCAGCCATTGGATCAATCGCGACAGATCGAACACCATCGGCACCCAGGTATGCGGATGCGGCAGGTGCGCCTTGCTGCGCAGCATCTCCACGGTCACCCGACGGTGCCGCGCCATGGCGGTGAACCACGCCATCAGGCAATGCTCCAGGCGCTTGCTCGCCGGCCAGCCGACGAAGCCGGCAGGGTTATCGGCCAGCATCGCCTTCAAGCCATGACCGAACCAGGCATCGGCTACCGCATTCAGGTCGCGGAAATACTCGAGCACACGGCTGGCCGGAATGCCCATGCGCGCCGCCACCTTCGGCAGGGTCACCGCATTCCAGCCGCTCTCCTCGGCCATCGCCAGGGCGGTATCGAGGATCTGCTCATCGAAGAGGGCAGCCTCTCGGGCATCGTCGCAAAACACGGGGATCATGGTCATGAGGGAGGCCTCCTGGCGTCGCCACGGTGAGGGCTACCCATCACTATAGATCAGCGGCCTGTGTGGCTCCCCGCCACCTCGCTCGGCCTCCAGCAGGGCACGCTTGCGTTCCAGCTGTGATCTCTCGGTAGATACCGTCTCACCCCGCCTGGTCGAGCCCTGCTGGCACGCCGTGTCATCGATGAAGGGATACGGCCAAGGGAGGTGGCAGCGGAAGAAGGTTACCGACAGAGCTGGGCATCAGGAAGGCATATCACGGTAATGCCAGCGGGCCATGATTGGACGGAGATGGAACATGGATAACGCGAGAATTGAGCCGCCCCCTTCCGTCAGGAGGCCGCGCATCGGGCAACGGAAGCAAGTGGCTTGGCCCGCTCGCCACTCTGTATTAGACTGGTCGTCTAGTAAGGTAAAACCCCGCACACCGACAGGAGTCGCACGATGCAATCTCGCTTCTTTACCATCACCGATCATCCCCAGGGCACGCCGGCCCGCGAGCTGTTCGAGCTGCACGAGCAGGCGCTGCCCGACCTCGCCGAGGGCGAGGTGCGCGTCCGCAACAGCTGGCTGTCGGTGGACCCCTACATGCGCGGCCGCATGAGCGGCGTGACCACCTACATCGAGCCCTTCGAGCTCAACGCACCGCTGGAAGGCGCGGCCATCGGCGAGGTCATCGAATCCCGCGATGCGGACTTCCCGGTGGGCACCAAGGTGCGCCACATGGGCGGCTGGCGCGACATTGCCCAGCTGCCCGCCGCCGAGCTCGAGACCCTGCCCACCTCCGAGGTGCCGGAACAGGCCTACCTGGGCGTTCTCGGCATGCCGGGCATGACCGCCTGGACCGGCCTCAACCGTATCGCCGAGATGCAGGAAGGCGACAACGTACTGGTCAGCGGCGCCGCCGGCGCGGTGGGCTCGCTGGCCGTGCAGCTGGCCAAGGCCAAGGGCGGCACCGTGGTCGGCATCGCCGGCTCCCAGGAGAAGCTCGACTGGCTCGAGGCGCACGGCGTCAAGGCCGTCAGCTACAAGGGCAAGAACGCCGCCCAGCTCAACGAGGCCTGCCCCGAGGGCTTCGACGTCTACTACGAGAACGTCGGCGGCACCTGCCTCGAGGCGGCACTGAACACCCTGAAGGTCGGCGCGCGCATCGCCGTGTGCGGCATGATCGCCCGCTACAACGACGACTCGCCGAGCGCCGGGCCGGGCAATCTGGCGATGATCCTGATTCGCCGCGCCCGCATGGAAGGCTTCATCGTCTTCGATCACTGGGCGAACTACCCCGCCTTCCTCGAGGAGGTCGGCCCGCAGGTCGAGAACGGCCAGATCGACTACGAGGAGACCGTCGAGGACGGCCTCGAGCGCACCCCGGACGCCTTCCTCAAGCTGTTAACCACGGCAAGATGCTGGTCAGGCTCTGATCCGCATCGCATGACGCAAAGAGGGGGCGCCGGCCGAGCCGGCGCCCCCTTTGCCTTCCCCCTCTCGGGCTGAGATCCTGAAGCGTCTGACGTGTCGGACACCCAGCCCCGCCGCGCGCCTCACCCCGCCCGCGCGACCGCCCTAGCCTGCGCTCGCACGGCCCTGCCCCGAGGAGACGGCCATGAACGCCATCAACCCCGAGAAGCTCTACCACAGCAAATGGACCGCGGTGCACCCCCGCCACAAGGAGAAGCACTTCCTGGTGACGAAGCTCGTGCGCGACGAGGAGGAGACCGTGGTCGAGGTGATCCTCGAGGCGATCTACACCCACCGCGAGACCACCCTGCCCTGGCGAGCCCTCAAGGACGACGACACATGGCGGATGGGCTGGAAATAAGCGCCGGGTTCATCAGCACCCGGCCGTTATGCTCCCCCGATGGCCTTGCGGCCCTCAGCCGCGCGGATCCAGCACGCCGGCGTAGCGAACCCCGCTGAGCAGGGCCATCTCGCGCTGCCAGGTAGCGAGATCCTCGCGATGGAACTGATCCAGGCGCTCGTGGCCGCAGGCCCGCGCCAGCACCTGCATCAGCGCGACGGAGGCCTCGAGGAAGGTCTGCAGCTGGCGGGCGGACTTGTCGACGTCGAGGCGCTGGCGCAGGTCCTGGCGCTGGGTGGCGATACCCGCCGGGCAGTTGTTGGTGTTGCAGATTCGCGCGGCCACGCAGCCGATCGACTGGATGACGCTGTTGGCGATGGCGATGCCGTCGGCACCCAGCGCCATGGCCTTGACGAAGTCGCTCGGCACCCGCAGCCCGCCGGTGACGATCAACGTGACGCGGCCGCTGGCGCCCTGCTCATCGAGGTAGCGCCGGGCCCGCGCCAGCGCCGGAATGGTGGGCACGCTGATGTGGTCGCGAAAGAGCGTCGGGGCCGCCCCGGTGGCGCCGCCGCGGCCGTCGAGGATGAGGTAGTCGGCGCCGGCATCGAGCGCGAACTGGATGTCCCGTTCGATGTGGTTGGCGCTGAGCTTGAAGCCGATCGGAATGCCGCCGCTCAGCTCGCGCACCCGGTCGGCGAAGTGGCGGAAGTCGGCGACCGAGTGCAGGTCCTCGAAGGTGGGCGGCGAGACGGCCGGCTCACCCTCGGGGATGCCGCGCACCTTGGCGATCTTGCCGGTGTTCTTGTTGCCCGGCAGGAAGCCTCCGGTACCGGTCTTGGCACCCTGCCCGCCCTTGAAGTGGAAGGCCTGGACCTTCTCCAGCAGCGCCTCATCGTAGCCGAACTGCGCACTGGCGAGCTCATAGAAGTAGCGCGAGTTCTCCTGCTGCTCCTCGGGCAGCATGCCCCCCTCGCCGGAACAGATGCCGGTGCCGGCGCGCTCGGCCCCGCGGGCCAGGGCGATCTTGGCCTCCTCGGAGAGGGCGCCGAAGCTCATGTCCGAGACCATCAGCGGCATGGCAAGCCTCAGCGGCTTCTTGGCCTCGGGGCCGATGACCAGTTCGGTGGCGACCTCGGCCTCCTCCCCGAGCGGCTGAGTCGCCAGCTGGGCGGCCATGATCTGCAGGTCATCCCAGTGCGGCAGGGTGTGGCGCGGCACGCCCATGGCGGTGGTCGGCCCGTGGGGCCCCATCTGCTCGAGCCCCTCGCGGGCCAGCCGGTGGATGAAGGCCACCGTGGGCTCCTCCTCGGTGGCCCTGGCCTCGGGCGCCTGGTCGCTATCGTTCGATTTGTCCGTCTCGTCGACTTCGTCCCCGGGGCCTTCCTGGCCCACCTGATCATCACTGAAGCGCGCGTGGGTGCCGTCGCAATAGGGCGCATCGGCGGTGTGCTTGCAGCGACACAGGGTGGCCTCGCCGTCCTCTTCGGCCACGAAGCTCTTGGGCGTGAAGCCCGTGCCGGCGTGGGAGCCATCGCAGAAGGGCTGGTTGGCCGAGCGTCCGCAGCGGCAGAACGCGTACTCCTTGCCCTTGATCAGGGTCACGGTCGCGGGCGAGTTGGCCGCTATCACGGGCTTGTTCATGGGCACGGGCTCCTTGATCTGGGCATCGATACTATCTGCCAAGATAGTCACCCACCGCGGCCAGCGAAAACCCCGCGACCTCGATGCGCCCGATCGGCCCTGACTATCGAAGCGTGCTGTCGATCCCGATTGTCGGCCCCAATCGGCCCACGGCGTTCGGTCAGCGATGATCCGTCAGCGGCACTCAGTTCACGGAGATCCATTTGCGAAGAGCAAGGCCGCATAGGGGCGCTGTATGGCACGACGCACCTCTCCAAGCGAGAAGGCTCGCACGAACGTCTCGAACAGCTGCCCCTGAAACCACAGCTCGACCACCGGCAGCGAGAAGATGCGCCGCTGGGCGCACAGCGCCGAGGCCTCGCCCTGGCAGTCGACGTAGAGGGCCTCCAGGCGGGGAAACTCATCGGCCAGCATCGCCGCGAGCCGAGGCTTGATGGCCTGGCACACGCCGCAGGCCCGGCCGCCGTAGAGCACCAGCACCGCCGGGCGCGCGGCCAGGGCGGCCTCAAGGGCGTCGTGATCCGCGATGGGCGTCACGGTGCCGGCTCGCCGGGGTCGGGCGCCTGCTCGGATGACGCGTCGGGTGACGCGTCAGCGGTATCGGGAGACTCGCCGGGCGCCTCACTGGCGGCGCGCACGAAGCGCGTCAGCCGCACCTCCACGGTGACGGTGAGCGTCTCGAGCGCCGCCGCCCGCTCACGGCCCTCGACGCTGGCGCGATAGAGGTGCGGGGTCATCGCCAGCAGGTCGGCGATGGGCGCGGCGCCCTCGAGCGCGAGGGAGTAGCGCACGGTCTCGGTATCGAGGCGCGTGAAGCCCTGCGGCGCCGGAGGCCGTTCCGTGCGCTCGGGCTTCAGCTGGGGATAGATGATCTCGCGCAGCTCGCGCAGGTGATCCGGCCCGGCCTCGGCCATCAGCAGCACCCCGCCGGGCTTCATCACCCGGGCGAACTCCGCGGCCACCGGGAAACCGAACAGGCACAGCAGCCGATCCAGCGTGCCCGTCTGCACGGGCAGGTGGGCGTTGCTGCCCACCACCCAGCTGGCCGGCATCTTCGCCTGCTTGCCCTGCCGGGCGGCGGCTAGCACCGCCCACTTGGAGATATCCAGGCCCAGCAGGGCCAGCGACTCGCCGGCCGCCCCCTCTAGCCCTTCGTCACTCCCCTCGTCACGCCTCTCGCGACATCTCTCTTCATAAGCGCGGGCCAGCTCGCGCAGGTAGTAGCCCTCGCCGCAGCCGGCATCGAGGCAGCTCAGCGTGCCCGGCCCCGCGCCATCCAGCACGGTGCGGCTGACCGCGTCGGCGACCGGCCGGTAATAGCCGGCCTCGAGGAAGCGCTGACGCGCCGCGATCATCGCCTTGCTGTCGCCGGGATCGCGGGAGCGCTTCTGCTGCACCGGCAGCAGGTGCACATAGCCCTGCCGGGCGATATCGAAACTGTGCCCGGCGGCGCAGCGCCAGGCGCCATCGCGGCGCTGGAGCGCCTCGCCGTCCAGCGGACAGGCCAGTGCCTCGAAGGGTGTGCTGCTCATGACGGTGACCTCGCCCCGGTGGTGAATATCCTGCTCGAATGTCCTGCTCGAAAGCCCTGCTCGAACGATCGGCGGCGATGATAGCATCCTCCACCGCGGCCTAGCGCGCCGGCCGGCATCGCCATCCCGGCTAGATAGAGAGCGGCTTGGCAGGCCCCGGGGGGAACGGTATCGTGCCGCGCTCCGCCCTCGACGCGATCCGCCGCCATGACGACCCAGACACTCCCCCGCTCCCTCGACGACGCCCCGGCCCCCTCCAGCCTGCTGCTGGCCCTGGTGGCGGCCGTGGGCATGGCCACCATCGGCGTCATCTCGCGCGTGACCGGGCTGCCGGCGGAGAGCATCACCTTCTACCGGCTGGGCCTCGGCGCCGCCTGCCTGCTCGCCTACCTGCTGCTGACCGGACGTGCCGCCGGGCTTAGCGCGCTGCAGGCAGCGCTCCTGCGAACCTCATCCGTATCACGCTGACCTACGATGGCCCGAAAAAAGACCGGGCCGCCTGAGCGACCCGGTCTTTTGCGTGACGTGCCCCCCGCCTCGGGGCACGGCCGGGCTACTCGCCCTGGCCGGCGGCGGCCGCCTGCGGCGCGGCGCGAGACTCGATGCGCTCGCCCTCGCTGCGGCCGATGACGGCGGTGCCGACCAGGTCGCCGGTGACGTTGAGCGCCGTGCAGCCCATGCCGACCAGCGCATCGATGGCGGTGAGCAGCGCCACGGCCTCGATGGGCAGGCCCACCTGGGAGAACACCGTGGCGATCATCACGATGCCGGCGCCGGGCACCCCGGCGGTGCCCACCGAGATCAGCGTACCCACCACCACGATCTGCAGCATGCTCGACCAGTCCAGCGGCGCGCCCATCACGTTAGCGGCGAACACCGCCGAGATGGCGATGCGGATCGCCGCCCCGTCCATGTTCAGCGTCGCACCCAGCGGCAGGCTGAAGCCGTAGAGGCTGCGCGGCAGGCCCAGGCGGCTCGCGGCATCCAGGGTCAGCGGCAGGGTGCCGGAGCTGCTCTGGGTGGCGAAGGCGGTGGCCATGGGCGTGCGCGCCTCGCGGAAGAAGGCCCGCACCGGCACGCCGAAGCCGCGCAGCAGGCCGAGGTAGACCAGCATGTGCACGCCCAGCGCCAGGTAGAGCACCACCACCATGTCGCCCAGCGACAGCAAGGTCTCGAGGCCCTGTTCGGCGACGGTGCCGACCACGATGGCGAAGACCCCGATCGGCACGACGTGCAGGATGCCGCCCATCACCTTGAGCGTAGCGGCGTTGAGCGCCTCGATCAGCCCATAGAGCTTCTCGCCGAGCTCCGCCTGGGACTTGGACTGGCGCATCTTCGCCACGGCCAGGCCGAAGACCATCGCAACGAAGATGATGCCCAGCAGGTCCTGCTCGGCGAAGGCGGCGACGATGTTGTTCGGCACGATGCCAAGCACCACCGAGAGGATACCGGGGTTATCGGGCACCGACACCGAGCCGGCACCCTGCAGCGACATGCCCTCCCCCGGCGACAGCAGGGTCGCGACGGCCAGCCCCACGGCGATGGCCAGCGCCGAGGTGGCCAGGTAGTAGAAAAACACCTTGCGGCCGATCCGCCCGAGGCTGCCGGCCCGGCCCTGGTTGATCCCGACCATCAGGGTGAACAGCACGATGGGCAGGATGATGAACTTCAACAGCCGCATCAGCAGCTCGCCCAGCGGGGCCAGCCATTCGGCCACCGTGGGCCCGCCGACCAGGCCGACCACCACGCCCAGCACCAGGGCGATGCTCACGCGCAGGATCAGCGAGGTATCGCGATAGCCGTGCCACAGGGGTGTCAGGAGCGTCGACATAGGGACCTCGTCAAAAGTAAGAGCGCCGCGGACCTTAGGCCCACGGCGCTCGGTGTGCAACGACTGGAAGGTTAAGAGCTTATAACGTCCTGCGTCTTGTGCTCGAAATCGCTGGCGTCGTGGCGCTCATGGAGCTGCATGGCCGGCTCGCCGAAGGTGCGGTTGACCATGCGCCCGCGCTGCACCGCCGGGCGGGCATCGATCTCCTTGGCCCAGCGCATCACGTGCTCGTACTCCTGCACCTGCAGGAACTCGGCGGCGTCATAAAGACGCCCCAGCACCAGCTGGCCGTACCAGGGCCAGGCGGCCATGTCGGCGATGGTGTAGGTGTCGCCGGCCAGGTAGCGCGTCTCGGCCAGGCGGCGATCCAGCACGTCGAGCTGGCGCTTGGCCTCCATGGCGTAGCGATCGATGGGGTACTCCAGCGGCTCGGGCGCATAGGCGTAGAAGTGGCCGAAGCCGCCACCCAGGAAGGGCGCGCTGCCCATCTGCCAGAACAGCCAGTTGAGCGTCTCGGTGCGCGCGCCGTGCTCGCTCGGCAGGAATTCGCCGAAGCGCTCGGCCAGATACAGCAGGATGGCGCCGGACTCGAACACCCGCACCGGCTCGTCGCCGCTGCGATCGACCAGCGCCGGGATCTTCGAGTTGGGATTGATCGCAACGAAGCCGCTGCCGAACTGGTCGCCATCGCCGATGCGGACCAGCCAGGCGTCGTACTCGGCCTGCTGGTGCCCGAGCGCCAGCAGCTCCTCGAACATCACCGTGACCTTCACGCCGTTGGGCGTGCCCATGGAGTAGAGCTGGAAGGGGTGCTCCCCGACCGACAGCGCCTGCTCGTGGGTAGGCCCGGCGACGGGGCGATTGACGCTGGCGAAGGTGCCGCCGCTGGCCTTTTCCCAGCTCCAGACCTTCGGCGGAGTGTAGTCGTTGCCTTGGCTCATGGGCCCTCCTCGGTGGCGAATCGTGTGCTGAGTATCGATATGGGGACGCGTTAGCCTGCTATCAACCTGTGGCGGGGGGGAGATCAGGGCGTATCCAGCAGCGCCTCGACCAGCGCGGCCAGGCTCGCCTCGCAGCGGGCCTCGGGCGCCCGGGCCTCGTCGCCCTGGCGATACTTGCCCGAGCGCACCAGACACGCCTCGAGGCCGATCTCCATGGCCGCGAGCACGTCGCACTCCACGTCATCGCCCACCATCAGCGCCTCGTCGGGTTCCACCCCGGCCTCCTCGAGCACGGCGCGAAAGAAGTCGCCCGACGGCTTGCCGAGAATCCGCGCCTCGCTGCCGGCGGCGTACTCCAGGGCACGCACGAAGGGGCCCGCGTCCAGATGCAGGGTGCCACTCTCGCGGAAATAGCGATTGGCGCCCACGGCGATCAGCGGTGCGCCCTCCAGCAGCAGCCGGAAGGCCTCATCGAGGTGAGCGTAGTCCAGGCGCTGCTCGGCGTCGCCGAGCACCACGGCGTTGGGCGCGTCCCCGGGCAGGTCGGCGAACTCCGGCTCGAGGTTCTCGTGGATCAGCAGATAGGGGCGGAGCCGATGGCGCTCGAGATGACGGCGGATCGCTCCGGGCGCGGTGAAGACCTGCTCCGGCGCCACGTCGAAGCCCAGGCGCTTGAGCTCCTCGCAGACCGCCGCCGAGGTCTTGCGCGAGGTGTTGGTGAGAAAGCGCAGCGCAAGCCCACTCGACGCGAGCCGCGCCACCGCCTCCACGGCACCGGGCAGGGCCTGGCCATCCTCGGTCAACACCCCGCTGATATCGAGCAGTACCGCCTTGAGCATCGTCATGTCCTCCACCGCATCCCCTTGAAAGACTAGCCGCTCGCGGCTGGCTCGGCCCGGTAACGCGCCAAACGTCACCCGGGGCAGCAATCGCCATAACGTTGATCAGGGTCGCGTTAGCGGCGGCATCGGGTGGCTGCCGCGTTGATCATTCGATGGTAATGTCACAGTTAGCTAATCAAATATGACCCGCGACGATGGACCGTCCGTGGCGGAGAATCACGGCAACTTCCAAGGGCCTTCCGCTTCTATGACCATCTTCCAAGACGCGCCCCACGCGGTGATTTTCGGCGACGACGCCCTGCTCGATCGGCTCCAGACCCCCGTCTGGATCTTCGATATCGAGCAGGAGAGGATGCGCTACGCCAATGCCGCGGCGCTGAGGCTCTGGGAGGCAGAAGCGCCGCAGGAACTTTATAACCGGGATTTCTCCGCGACGATGAGCGAGGCGACGCGACACCGCCTGGCAGATTACCTGCCGCGTCTGAGCAGCGGCGAGGTGATCGATGAACACTGGAGCTTCTACCCCGGTGGCCAGGCCGTTTCCTTGCACTGCCGCTGCAGCCGTCTGGTGATGAGTGATGGGCGCAGCGGCATGCTGGTGGAGGGGGGCAATAGCGACATTTCCCAGGATGCCTCCAGCCTGCGTGCCCTCGAGGCCGTCAGGCACTCGTCGATGATGGTCTCCGTATTCGATGACCAGGGGCGCCTGCTGGTGCGCAACCCGGCCGCCCTCGAGGCACGCGGGGGGCTCGCCTCCTTTCACGACTGCTTCACCGACCACGGCCTGGCCGAGCGGCTCCTCCCCCAGCTGGAGCAGGAGTCACGCTGCTCGCTGGAAGCGTTCATGCGCATCAACGGAGGCGCGCGCTGGCATCATGTCGACATGTGCCATGCCACCGATCCCGAGACGGGCCGGCCGATGATCGTGATGGGCGAGCTCGACATCACCTCGCGCAAGGCGCTGGAGGGCGCACAGCGCGTCTCCCACCATCAGCTGGAAGTGGTCATCGAGGGACTGGATCTCGGGCTGCTGCTCGAGGACGAGCATCGCCGGGTCATCGTGGCCAACCAGGCCTTCTGCGACCTCTTTGGCATCGAGGCGCCTCCCGAGAGCCTCGCCGGGATGGACTGTCGCGAGGCGGCGCAGTCCACCAAGGGATATTTCACGGAACCGGACGCCTTCGTTGCGCGGATCGAGGAGCTCGTCGTAACGCGGCGCAAGCAGACCCGCGACCTGCTGGCCATGGCCAACGGTCGCTTCCTCGAGCGCGCCTATACGCCACTGTTCGTCGCCGACGAGTACCACGGCCACCTCTGGGCGTATCGCGACGTTACCCGGCAGAAACGCCAGCAGGCCTACTGGGCCCACCAGGCCAGCACCGATCCCTTGACCGGGCTGGCCAACCGCCGCTCCTTCGAGGAGGCCGCCCAAAAGGTCGCCCGATCGGTCGAGGGCGGGGAGTTCGAGGCGGCCCTGCTGATGATCGACATCGATCGCTTCAAGGCCATCAACGACAGCCTGGGCCACGCCGAGGGCGACAAGGGCCTGAAGCTGTTGGCAAACACCCTGCGCGACAACCTGCGCCCCAGCGACCTGCCCTGCCGCACCGGCGGGGAGGAGTTCATGGTGATCATGCCCGACATGGCCCACGCAGAGGCCGAGAGCGTCGCCTGGCGCCTGCTGCGCCGGATCGCCGAGGCAACGGTCGACGCACAAGAGCTCCCCTTCCACTTCACGGTGAGCATCGGCGTCACCCGCTTTCGTCCAAGCGATGCGAACATTCCGACCGTGACCCAGCGCGCCGACGCCGCCATGTACCAGGCTAAAGACGCTGGCAGAAATTGCGTGGCCCCCACTGCCAAGCTAGTTGGAGCCTCAGCAGCTGTTAGACTCTGAACCAGGTGGGGTGTGATGAGGTTCCGATGAAGTACTCCGACGAGCGCCGGGAAGCCATCCTCAAGAAGCTGCTCCCG
>Ga0208138_100106_pt1 | contig 55353 bp, 48 predicted proteins | sample AntRauMetaRauer3_FD_184786 | JGI IMG/M metagenome (GOLD analysis project Ga0208138, IMG submission 184786) | Saline lake microbial communities from Rauer Lake, Antarctica, in enrichment culture - Antartic Rauer Lake 3 Metagenome Rauer3 (SPAdes)... ... | reverse complement strand
GGAGTAACGGCTGGTTGGCACAGCCATCGATGTTCCTGTTTGACAAGGAAACTGGCGCATTCGCGCCTCAAGAACAGGTCACGTCGTAAACCACAATATCCCAACCCAGCGGTGCGGTACCGTGGGAATCCTCGCGCTTCAGCGCGGGGAGGATGTCAACGAGGTATCTGCTTTTGGCGGAATATTTTCTGTATCTCTTACACATAACTGGCTCTATTGAAACCATCAGCAGATGATAAGTCTGAACCGCCGTTCTGAGTGGCGTATTTTTCGTGGAACCGTTCGCGGTCCCGCTCTACCGGTGCTGAACTAACTCCGAAGTAGCACGGGTGAGTCCATCGATGACACAGCATCTCAGCACGAAAAGGACTGCTGGAGTTGGAAGAAATCAGCCGATCCAGTGGTCACAGAAACTTTTTGCTGACTGGCTGGCTGATTCCCGTATGGCCCAACAGGTTCTATTCCGAGAGACGCAACACATGCGTCAAAAGTGGCTTTGGGCACTCATCGGGTTGACTGGTCTTCTCCTCCTCGTGTCGAATGTGCTGATTGGTCTGGTAATGCTGTTGCCGGTCGCCGCGCTACTCTTCGCCATTCGACTAACGACAGAAGTGCGCGAAGACGGGGTTTACGTAGAGTTCGCACCGATTCACCGTTCATTTCGACGTATTCCCGCTGACCAAATCGAGCGTGTCGAGGTCACTGAATTCGGGTTGCTTACCTACGGTGGGATCGGTCTCAGGTGGACACCAAATGCAGTCGCCTACATGACAAAGCGCGGGAGGGGCATCAGAATATCTCGTAAGAACGCGAAGTCGATCGTCATCGGGTCTCAGGATGCCGATACGTTGGCAGAAACGGTTGGGGAATTGCTCTGAGTCGAGGATGCTCACGGCCGGCATCGGCCGTTCCACGGTCGGTTTACGGGCAATACCGACAGGCCGTGAAGTCTGCGCCGAGGACGAACGGATGGCTGATACGCGCTCTCTATTCAGCACACATCTCTCGTCAGAGTTACAGGGTTCAACAGAGTTCGTTCAATTCAGCTAAAAACGTCTCGTACTGTTAATACAAGAAGTAAATATGGCGGCCGGTGAACGGAATGAGAGTCGTGGCTATCAGTAACCATTGGCTTCCCGTCTATTCTGGGGTTCATGCTCATCTGGTACCGGTAGTCTCTCTCGGAACTGCGGCCCTTGGGTCGCCGTTCCGCAACGGCACCTTATAAGCCGCCGGGGGCGGAACCGTCTCGATAATGCTACAGGGGGTCAACGTCGCGCTCGGTGTGTCGGGGAGTATCGCGGCGGTGAAGGTCGTCGAACTCGCCCACGAACTGCGCCGCCACGGCGCGAGCGTCCGCGCCGTCATGTCCCCGGCAGCGACGAACATCGTCCATCCGTGGGCCGTCGACTTCGCGACTGACGAGCCCGTCGTCACGGAGATCACCGGCGCCGTCGAACACGTCGAGCTCTGCGGTCGGGAGGGGTGGGCCGACGCCCTCCTGCTCGCGCCGGCGACCGCGAACACCGCCGGCAAGATCGCCGCGGCGGTCGACGACACGCCCGTCACGACCTGCGCGACGACCGCGCTCGGCGCCGACGTGCCCGTCGTGATGGCGCCCGCGATGCACGAGCCGATGTACGATCACCCCGGTGTGCTCGACGCGCTCGACCGGTTGGACTCGTGGGGCGTGACGTTCGCGGACCCCCGGATCGAGGAGGGGAAAGCGAAGATTGCCGCCGAAGACGACATCATTACAGAGGTGGCCCGGGCGACGACCCCCCAGACGCTCGCCGGGGCGCACGTCGTCGTCACCGCTGGCGCGACGAAAGAGCGGATCGACCCGATCCGCATCCTCACGAACCGGGCGTCGGGCAAGACCGGTCGGGCGGTCGCCCGCACACTCTACGTCCGCGGTGCCCGGGTCACGCTCGTCCAAGACGGTCCAGACGTTCCGTACGCTGAGGTCGTGCCCGTCGAGACGGCTGACGAGATGATCCGCGCTTGTCGACAGACCGCACCTACGGCCGACGCGCTGATCTCGGCGGCCGCCATCTCCGATTTCACCGCCGACGCCGTTGACGAGAAGATCCGGTCCGGCTCGCCGCTCTCGGTGGATCTCCGCCCGACGCCGAAGCTGATCGACTCCGTCCGCGAGGCGTACCCGGACCTCCCGATCGTCGGGTTCAAAGCCGAGACCTCCGGCGACGACGACGCGATGATCGCGGAGGCCGAGCGCATCCGTGACCGGGTCGGCCTCGCCTTCGTCGTCGCCAACGACGCGAGCGTGATGGGCGCCGACGAGACCCGCGTGCTCCTCGTCGGCGAGGCGGGCACCGACCCCGAGGAGGCAGTCGGCTCGAAGGACATCGTCGCGGGACGTATCGCGGATCGGCTGGCCACGGCACTCGGACGGGGCGAGTGAATCTGGTGGAGTGAGTGAGGGCAGGCACGCGGATCCGAACGCGCGAGTTAAACTCACCCCACCTCAGATCGCGACGGATACAAACTGTTTTGAGGCGGTAGGGAAAGGATCCGGGTAGAGATACCCATGTACACAGAGACGGCTACACGCGGCTCCGTCGGAGGTGTGGTGGGTGGCTGACACCGGCGACGACGCCGGCGGTGACGCCGCCAGGGGGGGCGACACGATCGAGGGTTCCCGGCCGAAGCCGGTGGTCGTTCCGGTTCAGCCCACGCCGACGCTCCGCTCGACGGTCGCGCACGTGGTTGAGGCCGCGGCCGAGGGCGACTTCTCGGCGGTCCACTTCGTGGAGATCGCGTCGTGGCGGAGCGGCGACCCGGGGTCTGACGACCGGGCGGCCGAAGCGAATCGCGTCCTCGAACGGGTGGTCGCGTGGGCCGAGGCCGACCTCGACGACGTCGACGATGACGGCGGCGAGGATGTGGCGGTCATCTCGGAACTGATCGGCGACGAGGAGTACCTGTTCGGCCCGGGCGACTACGTCAGGGTGCTCGCGGCGTACGCCGAATCCGTCGGCGCGAACACGGTCCTCCTCGACCCAGAGTACACGCCAGTCGGCAATACGACGCTGCTGCAGCCGCTGGAGTTCGCGCTTTCGAACACCCCGCTCAGCGTCGAAACCGCGCCTGTAAGCCGACCCAGCCGTGGCGAGCGACTCCGGAGCGAAGCCACCGGCGTCCGGTTCGCCGCGATGTTCGGGCTCTCGCTCGCGTTCTACTTCGTTCTGGGTGACCCCCTCTACTGGTTCGACTGGGTAACGGGCCTCACCACCGCGACCATTGTGTCGATCACGCTCTCGCGGATCAGCTTCGACGCCGACCCCACGCTCTCGCGGACGCCCCTGCGAGTGGTTCGGGGCGCGATATACATACCCGTGCTGCTGTACGAAATCCTCAAGGCCAACCTCGTCGTCGCCCGGGTCATCCTTGACCCTCGGCTTCCGATCGAACCGACGATGAACCGCGTCAGCGTGATCGTGGGCAGCGGGCTCCCGCTGATGACGCTCGCGAACTCGATCACGCTGACGCCGGGGACGCTCACGGTCCGCGCCCGCGACAGCGACCTCTACGTCCACTCGCTCGTCCCGTGGGCCCGTGATGGGCTCTTCGATGGCTCCTTAGAGCGGTGGACGCGGTTCGTCTACTACGGCCGCTCGTCCGCCCGCCTGCCGACGCCCCGCGAGCGCGACGACTGCGCGATCCTACAGGGCGAGGCGGCGACGGAGGAGCTACCGATCGCTGCGACCGACGGGGGACCGACCGGGAGCGAATCGGAGGGAACCGACGAATGAGCGTCGTCGACACCGCACTCGTCGCCGGTTACACTGTGGGTGATTTCCTGCTGTTCGCGGCCGCCGGGTTCGTCGTTCTCGCAATCGGGATGTTGTACCGGGCGGTAAAGGGCCCGACCATGCAGGACCGAGTGCTCGCAGTGAACGTCCTCGGGACGAACACTGTCGTCATCCTCGCGCTCCTCGCGGCCGCGCTCTCGGAGCCGACGTTCCTCGACATCGCGCTGGTGTACGCGCTGTTGAACTTCCTGATGGCGATCGCCATCTCGAAGTTCACGGTCGAGCGGGGTGGCGTCCTATGATGGACGCGATCGGGACCGCCCGGATCGGGCTTATCGCCCTGTTCGCCCTGCTCGGGCTGTTCTTTTCGTTCGTTTCGATGGTGGGCGTGATCCGACTCCCGGACGTGTACTCGCGGGCACACACCGCCTCGCAGGCCGACACGCTCGGCGCGGGCTTCGGTCTCGCGGCCGTCGCGCTGACCATCGGCTGGGAGGGTGCGGGGTTCAAGACCGTCCTCCTGTTGTTTTTCATCTTCGTGACGAACCCGACGGCGGCACACGCGATCTCCCGCGCCGCCTTCGAGGAAGGAATTGTCCCGTGGACCGAGGGGGATGATCGCCGATGACGGGCGTCGAGCCGGTCATCGCGCAGGTGACGGCCATCGAGGCGAGCCTGCTCGTCTTCGTCGTGCTCACGGCGATCGTCACGGCACTCGCCCGAGACGTGCTCGCGGCGGTCATCGTCTTCGGAGCGTACAGCCTCGGGATGGCGGCGTTGTACACGTTCTATCGGGCACCAGACGTGGCGCTGACGGAGGCCGCGATCTCCGCCGGCGTGACGACCGTGCTGCTGCTGTTGACGCTCGCGAAGACGACGCGGATCGACCACGAGGCCGTCTTCGAGGAGATAAACATCCCTGCGGCCGGTGCGGCCGGGTTCCTGTTCGTGGGGCTGGCGCTCACGCTGGGCGACGTACCCGCTGTCGGCTCCCGCGAGGCCCCTGTCTGGTCGAACCCGGACGTGACCCAGTGGTACCTCACCGAGACGTACGCCCAGACGGGCGTCGAGAACACGGTGATGGCCGTGCTGGCGGCGTTCCGTGGGTTCGACACGTTCGGCGAGGCGGTGGTCGTCTTCGCGGCCGGGATCGCCGCGTTGATCGTGCTCCACCGCGAGGTGTTCGCATGAGCGACGCTCGTCCGAACGACCGCGACACGGAAGCCGGCGATTCAGGAGCCGAAGACGGCGAATCAGGCGACGCCCCTACCGATGACGTTCCGGCGCATCGCGCGGTCGCCCGCTCCGGCCGCCTCGATTCGGAGCAGCGACAGGGGACGCCGTACACGGAGAGTCAAGTGATCATGCCGACAGTGAAGATCGTCGCCCCGTTCGCGTTCACGTACGGACTCTTCATCACCTTCCACGGGAGCGGATCGCCCGGCGGTGGGTTCCAGGGCGGTGCCATCATGGCGGCCGTCGTGTTCATGATCGCGTTCGCGTTCGGCATCGAGGCGACCCGTGACTGGCTTGCGAACACGGTCGTCGTCGCGCTCGCAGTCGGTGGCGCGCTCGCGTTCGCCGGTATCGGACTGATTCCGGTCGCGCGCGGCGGCGCGTTCCTCCAGTACGACCTTCTCCCGATCCCCGTGAAGTACGGCCTCGAAAGCGTCGAGGTGTTCGGCATCGCCGCCATCGTGAGCGGCGTGCTCATGGGGCTGTTCTTCCTGCTCGCGAACGGGTTCGCGTCCGATGGAAGCGGGTTCGGAGACGCAGATGCCGACGATGGCATCGACGACAGCGACGATATCGACGACGCAGACGGGTCGGCGTCGACCGGGTCCGACCCGACTCCGGTGACCGACGGAGGCGAGCGATGACGGGCGTCGGAGCCGTTCTTGCGTCCGGGACGGCAGCGACCTCAGCGCTCGAAGTCATGACCACGCGACACGCCTACGTCGCATTCGCGCTGCTGTTGTGCATCGGACTCTACATGATGATAGCCAACCCCAACCTCGTGAAGAAGATCATCGGACTCAATCTGTTTCAGACGGCGATATTCCTGCTGTTCATCACGTCGGCGTACGTGGAGGGCGGCGCGATCCCGATAGTCGCCTCGGGGGCGGCGGAGACAGAGACGTTCGTGAGTCCGCTCCCACAGGTGATCGTCCTCACCGCCATTGTCGTCGGTGTGAGCCTCACCGCGGTGGGGCTCGCGCTCTGTATCCGCATCTACGACGAGTACGGAACGCTTCGGACCGATACTCTTCGCGAGCTGCTCCGCGATGAGGGGGCGATCCCGGAACGGCCACAGCTGGGTGACGGTAGGGTCGCGACCGACGGTAGTGCCGCGGCCGACGGGGGTGAGTCGGATGACTGACGTCCTCCTCCCGGTCGCGATCGCCGTGCCGATCGTGGCCGCAACGCTGCCGATCGCGCTCGGCCCACGGTACGAGAACGTCGGCTGGCCGATCGCCGCGGTCGCAACGGTGGCCCTCGTCGGGCTCACGGGCGCGATCGGGGCTGAGGTCGCCCTCGGTGGGCAGTTCTCGCACGCGCTCGGGACCTACCAACCGCCGGTCGGGATCGAGCTGGTCGCCGACGAGCTGTCGGCCGCCGTGCTCGGGTTGGTCGCCGTCGTCTCGCTCGCGACGCTCGCGTTCTCGCGAGTCGCCGGCCCCCGCGGGAACCCGTTTTACAGCGGGTATCTGCTGTTAGTCGGCGGGCTCACGGGGCTCGTGCTCACCGGCGATCTGTTCAACCTCTTCGTCTTCTTGGAGATCGTCGGGATCACGACGTACGCACTCATCGCAGCCGGCCGCTCTGGCGCGAGCGCGTACGCCTCGCTTAAGTACCTCGTGTTGGGAACGGTCGGCGCGTCGCTGTACCTGATCGGCGTCGGGTACGTCTTCCTCGCGACGGGGACGCTGAACATGCTCGACGTGCAGGCGCAGATCGTCGAGCAGGCGGGGTACGTTGACCCGCTCGTGCAGGCGAGCTACGCGTTCATCGTTGCCGGGCTCGCGCTCAAGATCGCGCTGTTCCCGGTACACGTCTGGCAGCCGGACGCGTACCAACGCGCGCCCGACGCGGTGACGGCGCTGATGGCGGCGCTCGTGTCGACGACGAGCGCGTACGCGCTCATCCGGGTGACGTACACCGTCTTCACCGTCGACTTCCTCGCCGCGAACGACGCGATCACGACTGCGCTGCTCGTCGTCGCCGGCGCGTCCATCCTCTCGGGCTCCGCGCTCGCGGCGATGCAGTCCGACCTCAAACGGATGTTCGCGTACTCGTCGGTGGCGCAGTTCGGGATGATCGCCGGCGCGGTCGGACTCGCGAACGAGACCGCGCTGCTCGGCGGGATGGTTCATCTCATCGGCCACGGCCTGCTGAAGTTCGGGCTGTTCCTCGGCGTCGGGATGCTCTCGCTCGGATACGGCGCCCGTCGGATCGAGGACCTCGCGAGCGTCGCCCGGGAGGCGCCGTACACAGCCGGTGCGATCGCCGTGATGGGGCTCGCGCTCGTCGGCATCCCGCCGTCTATCGGGTTCCTCGGGAAGTGGTACATCGGCCTCGGCGCCGTCGAGTCGAGTCTGACCGGCGGCGGTGTGGCCGGTATCGGTATCGCCGTCGTGATCTTCATCAGCACGCTGTTCACGCTGGCGTACGTCGCGCGGCTGATCGAGCGGTTCTACTTTGCCGGGGTCGGACTTCCCGACGGGCACGGTGACGACGCGTCCGATCCGGCCGTGACCGACGGCGGCCGCAAGGACGCGTCCGAGGCGTCCGAGGCAGCCGGCGTTCCCGTCTCGCCCGTCGAGGACGCACCGCGGTCGTCATGGGTGCCCGATCGGGTGCCGCCGGCGTCGCTCGCGGTCCTCGTACTCACCGCTCTCACGGCGGTCGGACTCGGCTTCGCCGGGTTCGCTCTCGCCGAGTGGTTCGATCCGTTCCTCACGGAGGTGTTCGCATGACTGACGTTCCAATCACTGACCTACGTCCCCTACTGGCGGTTCTCGTCTCGTTCGTCGCGGCGTTTTTCATCGTCGCGTCGCATCGCTCGCCGAACGTCCGCGAGGGGTGGACCATCGCCGCGGCAGTCGCGAAGTTCGCGATCGTCGCCTCGATGTTCCCAGCGGTCCTCAATGGCACCGTCTTCGAGACATCGCTCGGGGCGTTCCTTCCCGGCGGGATCGAGTTCGTGCTCCGCGCGGACGCACTCGGCATGCTGTTCGCGTTCCTCGCGAGCGGACTGTGGATCGTCACCTCGTTTTACAGCATCGGCTACATGCGCGGGAACGACGAGATCAATCAAACGCGGTACTTCGCCGCCTTCGCCGTGTCGCTGTCGGCGACGATGGGAATCGCCTTTGCGGGGAATCTCGTGACGATATTCATCTTCTACGAGATCCTCTCGATTGCGACGTACCCGCTCGTCGCTCACGACGAGACCGACGAGGCTCGTTCCGCGGGCCGAAAGTACCTCGCGTACACGATGTTCGGCGGCGGTGTGCTCGTGCTCGCGGGCACCGCCCTCGTCTACCTCATCGCCGGTAACGTCGACTTCACCGCCGGCGGGATCCAGGAGCTCGCGAACGCTGACCCCGGCCTCGCGATGCTCGCCTTCTTCCTCTTGGCGATCGGGTTCGGCGTGAAAGCCGGGATCATGCCGCTCCACCAGTGGCTCCCCGAGGCGATGGTCGCGCCGACGCCCGTCTCCGGACTGCTCCACGCCGTCGCGGTCGTCAAGTCCGGCGCGTTCGGCGTCTCTCGGGTCGTCCTCGACGTCTTCGGCCCGGAGCTCGTCTTCGATCTGTCGCTGCCGTTCGGCTTCTCGGCCGGGCTCGTCCTCTCGACTATCGGCGCGGTCACGCTGACGGCGGCGTCCATCATCGCCATGCGGAAGGACCACCTGAAACAGCGGCTCGCCTACTCGACGGTGAGCCAGCTCAGCTACATCATTCTCGGGCTCGGACTGTTCGGCTGGTACGGGCTCGTGGGCGCGCTGTTGCACATCCCGGCGCACGCGTTCATGAAGCTCACCCTGTTCTTCTGTGCGGGGAACCTCCACGTCTCGACGCACACCGATTACATCTCCGAGATGGCGGGGATCGGCAAGCGGATGCCCCTGACGATGGGAGCGTTCACGGTCGCCGCGCTCGGAATGGCCGGAATCCCGCTGCTCGCCGGCTTCGTCAGCAAGTACTACATGCTGATCGGCGGCGTGCAGATGGGCGCGGAGCTGACGCCCGTCGCCTACTACCTCGTCGGCGCGCTCCTACTCTCTGGCGTGCTCAACATCGCGTACTTCTGGCCGGTGATCTACACCGCCTTCTTCGAAGCGGAGGACGACCACGACGCGAAACCGCTCGTCGACTTCCGACTGGGCGGGGAACGCCGATCGACGGTGGCGGCGACCGACGGTGGGCACACGGGTGATGACACCGACGGTGACGGGAGCGAGGACAACCAAGATGATGAAGACCAAGACGATGACGCGATCGTCGAGAGCGCCGAGGCGGACGTCGAGCCGACGGCCGCCGACGCGAGCGACGACGTCGAGGTTCCGGAGAACTCCGACATCCCCGACGCCGAGCTCGACGACCTGCCGACCGACGAGGAGGGCGTCGTCCGTCCGGACTTCAACACGAGCGAGCGGGACTTCTCGGAACCGGCCGAGCGCGTCGATACAGGTGACTACGCGGTCGATCAGAAACCGTCCGACGTCGACGTGCCGTTCGGCGTGGGTCGCGGCGACAGTAAAAGCGCCGACAAGGAATGCACCGGAGACGACACCCCTGCCGACAGTGACGTGCACCACGGCGACGACGAAACAGACGAGCACGGCACTCACGATGCGAATGACGAGCATGGCCATCACGGCGGTCCGCCGCCGGGCGGCTGGGAGCACATCGCGGGGCTCGACGCGCTCCGCGGACGCGAGTCGACGTGGTTCACGCTCGGACCGATCCTCACCGCGATGAGTCTCGCGGTACTGCTCGGCGTGATCCCCTACGAGATGGGCTTCTTGGAGCTGATCGAACTCATCGTGGATACGCGGCTCCCTGAGGAGGTGATGCGTCCATGAACCCGCTCCTCACCGCGATTCCGCCGTACGTCCTGCTCGCGGCCGCGGCGCTGGCCGTGCTCGCGCTCCCGCGCCGCGCTGGACACGCGCTGGCCGCGCTGGCGACCGCGTTCACGTTCGTGCAGGCGGTGCTCCTCGGCGACGGTGGAACGGGTGCACACCTCGCGACGCAGCTGTTCGGCTTCGACGTCGTCTTCTTCAACGTCGACCAGTTCTCGCTGCTGATGGGGGTCGTCGTCGGGTTCCTCGCGACGGCGGCGGTCCTGTACGCGTACGGGACCGACGCGCCGACGTGGGTGACGGCCTTCGCGCTGATCTACGTCTCCTCGACGGTCGGGACGATCTACGCCGGCGACTGGCTCACCCTGATCTTCTTCTGGGAGTTGATGGCCGTCACCAGCACGCTGCTCGTGTGGCAATACGGTGGAGCAGCGGTGCGGGCGGGCTACCGCTACGCGATTTTCCACGGGATCGGCGGGACGCTCCTGCTCGGGGCCGTCGTCGTCCACGGGGCGTCGATGATCGGCAGCGTGCCCGGGAGCGAAATCTTCCTCTTTTCGGCGACGACGGGGATTCACGCCTCCGCGACGCTGCTCGCGGCGATCGGCATCGGGATCAACTGCGGGTTCATCTTCCTGCACACGTGGCTGCCGGACACCTACCCGCGGCCGCACGTCGCGGCGTCGGTGTTCCTCTCGGTATTTACCACGAAGACCGCGGTGTACGTGATGTACCGCGCGTTCCCCGAGGGCGGCATGTGGCTCGCGTACCTCGGCGGCTTCATGGCCGTTTACGGCGCGTTCTTCGCGCTGCTGCAGTACGACCCGCGTCGCCTGTTGTCGTATCACATTCAAGCGCAGGTCGGGTACATGCTCGCGGGGCTCGGACTCGCCACCTACGTCGGCGAGTTCGCCGTCACCGGCGGGTTCGCACACCTGTTCAACAACGTCCTTTATAAGAGCCTGCTGTTCATGGCGGTCGGCGTCGTGATCTACCGGACGGGCGTCGAAGACATCCGGGACATGGGCGGGCTCTGGCGGGTGATGCCGGTCACGTTCCTCGTGTACGTCGTGGGTGCGGCCTCAATTACGGCCGTTCCGGGGTTCAACGGGTTCATCTCGAAGGGGATGGTGATCGACTCCGCTCACGAACTGCACAACTTCGAGCTGCTGTTCGGCGAGGGGCTGCTCTGGTGGCTGCTCATCCTCGGCGGCGTGGGGACGTTCATGTCGTTCATCAAGCTTGGATACTACATGTTCTTCCACGGCTCGGCGACGCTATCGCCGAAGGACGCGACGCCGTTCCAGACCGTCGGGATGCTGCTGGCCGGCGGGGCATGCGTCTTCTTCGGGATCTTCTACTACCAGCTGATCGAGCTGATGCCGTTCACGGAGATCATTCTCAGCGAGGACGTGTACTTCAACCCCTACAGCACGAGTCACCTGACCGAGAGCGCGGCGCTGCTCGTCACCGGCTTCGTCGGGTTCTTCACGCTGAAGCGCCCGCTCGGGTGGCTCGCACACCGGATGCCCGACGTCGACGCCGTGACGTACCCGGCGACGTTCTACGTCGCCCGGGGGACGGTGTGGGGCGTCACGGAGCTGTGGGCTGCCGTCGACCGCCTGACGATGGACCTCGCCGGAGTGACGATGTGGACGGCGATCAACCCGCGCGAGGCGCTCGGCCGAGCGGGCGTCGACGCCGAGATCCGAACCGGAATCGGTCGCGGCGTGCTGTTCTTGACCGTCGCGGCCGGCGTGCTGCTGTTCGCGCTGCTGCTCGGCTGAGCGGGGGTCGGTGTCGTCCGGAGGAGGAGACACCGCCCACCGGTCGGCGATCCGGATCTCAACCGCGATAGTCGGATATCCACGTTTATCAGCGTTCCCACGGAACCATCGGTCATGATAGGGGGAACGCGCGCACAGAGCGAAGTGATCGGGACGGTGCTCTTGTTGGGGTTGACGATGGCGGTCGTCGGCTCCACGGTCGCGCTCGGTGCCGTCGCGCTCACCGACTCCCAGCAGACGGCGGACCTCCAGCGGGCCGAAGGTGCGATGACACAGCTCGACTCGAAGGCGAGTCTCGTCGCCCACGGCGAGTCGCCGAGCCAGCGGCTCCAGTTGGACCTCGACCGGACGGCCGACTTCCGCGTGGACGACGAGGCGGGGTGGATGCGGATCGAGGTAGAAACCGACGACGGGACCACTAACGAAACGGTCCCGCTCGGCGCGGTCGTCTACGAGAACGGCGGCGACACCGTCGCGTATCAGGGCGGCGGCGTCTGGCGCTCGAACGGTGACGGCGTGCGGATGGTCTCGCCGCCGGAGTTCCACTACCGCGGGAGCGACGGCACCGAGACCCTCACGCTCCCGTTGGTGCGGATCGAAGACAGCCGAGGGCCGCTTCAGGACTCGGTCTCTCTCACCGACACGGGACGCCCTCCCGAGAGACTGTTTCCGTCCGCCAACGGCTCGAACCCGCTCCTCGGCGGCAACGTCACGGTCACGGTTAACAGCGAGTACGCGGAAGCATGGGGACGGTTCTTCGAGTCACGGACGAGCGCGACGGTGACCGAACTGGGCGACGACCGAGTCGAAGTGCGACTCCGGACGCGAACGATCCACCCGACGCTGAGCACGGGCGTTTCGGCCACGGGCCGGTCGACGCTCGACATGGGGGGTGTCGACACCATGTACGCCGACAGCTTCGACTCGACCGAGGGGACGTACGAATCCCAAGACCCACGAGACGGTGCGAGGGTACAGACGCGCGACGAGTTTCGACTCACGTCCGGTGGCGGCGGGGGGACCGACTCCATCACCATTCGCGGCGACCTCATCGCCGAGTCGTACAAGATCCCGCCCGGACAGTCGGACAAGCTGAACGTCACCGGAGAGCTGATCGAGGAGTCGGCAATCGGCGAGTTGGCGCCGGTGTCGGGGACGATAACGCAGCGGATCGGCGCCGTCCGCGCCCTCGACCTCGCGACGAACGGAGACGTTCACGAAGAGAGCATTGAGGTCTCCGACGACGAGAGAGAGATCAGTAACGACACCTACGTCGACGGCGACGTCTCAGTCTCCGATGGCGGTCTTCTCAGGGTCACGAACGGGGCGACGCTGCACGTTAACGGCGACGTCGCAGTCGAGGGGTCGGGACGGATCGAGTTCGACACGTCAGGCGGGGAGATCAACACGCTCGTCGAAGATGGCCTCAGTCTCAGCGGGGACGGCGCGATCGCGGCGGACGGCGACGACGGCCGAGCCAACCTGTACGTCGACGACTGGATTACCCTCCGAGACAACGCATCGATAACCACCACAAACGACACCCGCCTCGAGATCTACAACACCGGCGAGATCGAACTGGACGATAACGTGAGTGTCGCGGCCGACGACGACGTGACGAGCAATCTCTGGTTCTATTCGAGCACCGACGAGATCGATATCCGGGGCGACGAAGGCGACGGGATCGAGTTCACGGGCGTGTTCTACGCGCCCCAGAGCGACGTGGAACTCGAAGACCGGATGACGATCAAAGGCTCGTTCACCTTCCGCTCCTTCTCGTTCGACGACGGCGACATCCGGCTCCACTACGACGAGTCGCTCCGCGAACTCCAGCCGTTCGGGGGCGATTCGGTCCCAGTCGTGAGTCATCTCCACGTGTCTACCCACGGCGTGACGGTCAGCGCCGACTGATTGCTATTGCTTTCTCTACCCGGCGAACGGTCGATCAGTCGGAAATTGAGATCCGCGCGGCCGTTCGGTGCACGACGAATCGGTCGTACTCCTCGGCGTCGAACGTCACCGTCAGGTCGGCGGTGCCGTCGTCGCTCACGGTGATCGACTCGTTCGTCGGATCGAGTTCGTCGTAGTATCGCTCCCAGACGCTCGCCTGTGTCGAGTTGATCTCCAGGGTGACGTTCTCGGTTGCCGACCGATCGTCGACGGACGGCGTCCGCGCGCTACGCTGGCCGACCACGAGGATGGTCCGGTCGCCCGCGACCGATCGGGACGCACCGCCGAGGCCGTACAGCGAGTAGACGGTGGTGTCACCGAGCAGCAGGTCCGGCTCGTTGAGCATGACTCCGTCGTCACCCTGCATCCGGAACACCGCGCCGTTCTCGTAGACGATCCGTGTATCGCCGGCGCCGTGGTACGCGATCGACCCCGTTTCGGAGACGGGATCGCTCCATCCGCTGCTATTGAGCCGGAACTCGGACGTCTGTTCGAGCGTGAGCTCGCCGCCGCCGAGCCGAATTTCGGTCGCACGGCTCGGCACCCCGTCTCTGCTGATGTCATTGAGGTTGTCGTGAAAGACGTCGAACGCGCGTTCGACGTTGTTGTCGCGCTCGGCGAGTTGGGCGTCATTCAGCCCACCGAGTCCGACGGTGAACGTGACCGCGATCGTCGTCGTGATCAGCGCGAACACCAGCACGAACCCGACGGTCTCGCTGACGCCGCGGTCGGCCGCGAGGAACTGGTTGGGCCGAGAATCTCCCGTCACGACTCGCTCACCACCACTGCACCGTCATCCCCGGCAGTCGGGTCCCAGCGGATTCGGAGGTCGCCGCCGGCGACCGTTGCGTTCCGGATCTCGGTGTCGGCTCGCGACCGGAACGGTACCTCGACGACCGCGTCCGTGCGGTCGCTTTCCAACCTGATTGTCCCCTCCGCCCCCGCGGTTCCCACCGTCGTGATCGCGATTCGGTAGCCAGCACCCGACACCCGCGGTGGGAGCGTCACGGGTCGGTCTACCGTAAGATTCGCCGGTGACTCGGCGGTCCCCGCCAGCCGATCGACGGTCATCAGATCGGCCGCCAGCCGCTCGCCGATGACGCTGAGCTGTCCCTGCGCCGCGCGCTCGCGCTCCGTGTCGACGAACGAGCCGCCAGCGATGAACAGCCCCGAGAGCAGCAGCGATGCGATCGCGAGCGTCAGAACGTAGCCGACAGTGACGGAGACGGCGCGGTCGTCTTGGTGAAGACGACTCCGGGAACGAGCGCGGTCGTCTTGGTGAAGACGACTCCGGGAACGAGCGCGGTCGTCTTGGTGAAGACGACTCCGGGAACGAGCGCGGTCGTCGCGGTGGAGACGGCCGCGAGAACTGGCGCGGTCGTCGCAGTGGTGCCGTTCCCGCCCGGAGCGTCGATCACGCATCGTGCTCACCCGGTGCGACCCGGATCACGTCGCCATACTCCAGTTCCGGCGTCCGGTGGGACACCTCGATCTTGGCGCTGTACACGGCGTCGACGACGTAGGGCTGTGACGAGCGGTTTGAAGGCGAGCTACCGTACTGATTGTCATCGCCACTGTCGAGATCGTCAGACTGAACGACGAGGTGGTACGTCCCCGTCGCTTCGTCACCGTTCTCGTAGCGGATGTCGTAGTCGGCGGTACCGTCGTCGTTCTGAACGCCTTCGGCCCAGACCAGCGCGTCGAACGGCTCGCCGTTGACGGTGCCGCCCGTGACGTCGACGGTGTGGTTCTCGTCGGCGGCCGGCGCGAACGTTTCGGTGACGCTGGCGGTTTCGTTCGTCACCCTGACGTTGATCTCGTCGGGGTCGGACGCCGACCAGAGCGAGATCGACCAGGTCGTGTTCGATCCGCCCGTCGAATCCTCGGCCACGATGGTGAACGCGTCGCCCGACGACGCCGATAACGAGTCGGGCGCCACCATCAGCCGGTAGTTCCGGGCTCGGGTGGCGTTCCCGGCGACCGTCCAGTCCGCGGTTCCGTCGTCCGCCGTCAGCGTGCGGTAGCCACCGCCGACCTCGTCCTGTGCGATGAAGTGGCCGGGCTCAGTGCCGACGACGGTGACATCGGCGACGACGCCATCGCGCGCCCGGAGGTCGCCGGTGGCGTTCGCGTACGCCGCCGCGCTCGCCTCGAAGTCTGCGGTCACGCCGTCTACGCTGGTCTCGGTACGGTGCTCGCGGTCCATGATCGCCGCCAGGTCGTCGACGGCCCCGTCGCGGAATTCGATCGCCTCAGCGCCCCCCGCATCGACCCCGCGCGTCGCGAGATTCTCCGTGTAGATGACCGTGTTCAACAGCAGGACGACCGTGACGAAGATCACCGCGAGCGTCAGTCCGGTGATCAGTATCAACTGGGCGCGGTCCTCGTCACGCTGCTCACCGTCGCGGATACCGCCGTGTCGAGTGGGACCTACATCTGCCATGCGGTGATGCGCACCTCCACGACCGTGTACAGCGTGTCGCGCTCGCCGAGCGGGTCCGCGAAGTACTCCGCGCTACCGTTCTCCGAGAGGATATACTCGTCGTCGGTGCCGAACCGATCATCGCCGTAAAGTGCCACGCGAGTGCTCGCGACGGCGGCGTTGTCGGTCGGCGTCCCCATGTCGACCATCCGCGTCCGGTCCGTGGCGCCCGCAGCGGTGGGGTCAGGGTGGTACACGTCGATGTCGAACGCGATCTGTCGCCTGTCGAACGCCTCCTCCAACGAGTCGTGTAGCGGGTGCGTCTCGTTCATCAACCCCGCGTAGTGGTCCCCGTTGTCCGCGCCGACGAAGCCGTCGTCGTAGTACAGTAGCGCCCGTTTCAGGTCGCCGCGCGTCTCCGTCGTCGTGAGCACGTCCTGGGCCGCGATCTCGGCCTGGTTCTCGACGTGTTGGTTCGACGTGCTCGCCGACAGCGGCGTCACGGCGGTTGCTTGCGTCGCGAAGATGAGTCCGGCGACGAGCAGCAGTGCGGCCGCGAACGCCTCCAGGGTGTGTGCCTGTCCCCGTTCATCAGGGAGATGTTCGACGAACATCTCACCACACCCGGAGCGTGAGTCGGTAGGGGTCACCGCCGATGTCGACGATACGACTGGCCGCAGCGACGCTCCGGCTTCGCGGCAGAGTGGCTCCGGCACGCATCCGAACGTCGTCCGGACCGATCTCCCCGACGGTACCGTCCCGAGTGATCGTGACGTTCACCCCCCGGAACTCGGCGACGCCGAGTTCGGCGTGCAGCGCGTCGGCGTTCGCCTTCCAGTTGCATCCCCACTCAGATTCGGCCGTCTCAGGGCTCGTACCGTTGAAAAAGGCAGCCGTGCAGACCGGCGACAGCACCGCCGGCGATTCCGCCCCCGCGAGCGACGACTCCGCCAACTGCGCGGCGCCCCGCTCAGCGGTGATGACTGTCGCCCCCTCACCGGCGGTGTACGGCTCCAAAAGAGACGGTACGAACGCGAAGGTGAACGCGACCACCGCGAGGAACACGGACATCCCGACGACGAAGTCGAGGACGGTCTGGGCGCGGTCGTCGTCCCGAGCGAGTCGGCGACCGACGCCGCTGGCGAGGGAGCGCCGGCGGCCTCCCGTACGATCATCCGACATAGATCCACACCCCCAGCGCGAGCGTCATCAGGATGACGGCGAACTTGACGCCGGAGATGATCTCCGCGTCTCGGATGTACCCACTGATGAACCCCGACAGCACCGCTTGGATCGTCACCGCGTGGAAGAACAGCATCGACAACACGTCGGGGTCGACGCCGCCGCCACCGAACTGCGAGTTCCCGGCCTGCCCGCCGCCGCCGCCACTGCTGCCCTGCGCGACGAGGTCGCCCATCACCTCAATGAACTGCGTCTGGAGGATGGCCATCACGCCCAACAGCGTGATGTACGTCATCACGATGATCGCGACCTGCATCCGCGTCCGCGACTTCCGTTCGCGGTCGATGTCGTCCTGGTTCTCGGACGCCTGTGCCGCGGTCGTTAGCACATCCGTGATCTGCGAGGACGCCTCCTGCGCCTCCGAGATCAGTTTTATCGTCCGGGCGAGCCGCGGCACCGCATAGGAGTTGTTGAACTCGACCAAGGCGTCTCGCAGGCTCATGCCGTAGTTCACCTTCGCGTGGACGACCTCGAACTCCTCGGCGAGTTGGCCCGTCGACGTCTCCGACACCGTCTGGACCGATTCGAGCAGCGTCTGTCCCGTGTCGTTCGCCGACGACAGCTTTCGCAGGCTCTCCGAGAGCTTCCCGGTGATCGCCCGTTTCGAGCGCTGGCTCCACTCGTAGAACACCGTGAGCGGCACCATGATGAGGTACGCCGGGATGTATACCCAGACGAACGCCGACCAGACCGGGCGGTCTACCCAACCGTCGAAGGTCGTCGGCGCGTTCCCGGTGGCCGCCGCGACGCCGACGATGACGAGCGCCGCCGGGATCGTGAACGCGAGGGTGTACAGAGGATTGTCTCGCAGAAACAGGTGCGGTGCCGAGACGATCTGCGTGGTCTTGTAGGTCCCCTCCCGCTCGCGGATCCGGTCGAACACGCTGAACGTCCCCACGAACGCCTCGATGAGCCCGAAGTGGAACAATCCCTCCTTGCTCGTCTGCCGGAGCCGCTCGCTTCCGCCGTCAGGACGGAGGTAGCCGTCGCCCGGATCGTCCTGTTTCACCGTGGAGACCAACACGAGGAAGCCGACCCCGGTGAGCGGGATGAGGACGTACACGGTCGCGTACAGCAGCGCGTCGTCCGATTCGCCCATCATCCCCATGATGACGAGGATGATGATGAGCAGCAGCGGGAACAGCGAGAGCGTCATGTACATCTCGCCGAACAGCTCCAGCGTCTCCAACGTCATCTCTCTCTCCTGTTTCGACGTGCGGAGGTGTTTCTCCTTTTTATCCTTTAAAAAGCTCTCCATGTCGCCGCCGGAGTTGACGATCGAGAGCATGTCCGCGAGGAACTGCGACAGCTCGTCGGAGGGCGTTTCGAGGGACTGTTGGCGGATCGCGTTCCGGTAGTCGGTCCCGAAGTACTCCGTCTCGTTGACGATGCTCTGGAACTCCCGAGACACCTCGCCGTAGGTGTCCTCGGCCGTCGCCATCGAGCGGAGGATCTCCAGTTGGTTGAGCCCCCCGACCGACAGCGCGTACATGAATGAAACCGAGTCGGCGAGGAGGAGATTGATCTCGCGTTTCCGCGACGACGCCCGCGAGTACGGGATCGCGATCACGCCGCCGAATCCAGTGGCGAAGCCTATCGATCCGAAGATGAGCCCGCTGATGAGCACCGCTGTCGGCACAACGAGTGAGCGGAGAAGCGCCTGAGCTGCGGGTGTGGGAGCTGGCACGCCGAGCGAGAGCGATCCCGGGTCGATCAGCCCGAGCGAGAAGACGCCGTACCCGACCGTCGTGCCGAGCGCCCAGAGGAGTCCGCCGACCAACAGGCCGGCGCCGAGCGCCCGCGAGACGTACATCTCGACGTGGTCCGGCATCCGGGCTTCTGCGAGCTTCCGCTCCACGTCGCCGACGAAGTCCCCGTCGGCGTCGAACAGCAGTTCGAAGACGGGGTAGAACAGCTCTGCGATGACATCGCCGTCGGCCGAGCCGTCGCCGACGCCCGTGTCGAGACTCATCGACGCCACCCTTCCCGGAACATGACGCTAGCGGTCCTCCGACGGCTCGACTGTGCCGAACCCCCAGTCGTCGATGTCGTCACCGTCGGTGTCGGTGGCGGAATCGCGCTCGTCGTCGTCGGTAGTGGTGTCGTTCTCGTCGCCGTCAGTAGCGGTGTCGTCGTCGCCGTCATCACTGTCGGCGGTGTGGCCGTCGTCCGTGTCGTCACCGTGGCTGTCGTCGGCCGGTTCATTCGGAGCGGAGCCGTTCGAGGCCGGCTCCAGTACGTCGACCCCTTCGTCGAACGGCTCGTCGAAGTCGATCGCGCTCTCGTCGTCTGTTCTTTCGGCATCGTCGGCATCCGGCGCCGTCGTATCGGTGACCCCCTCAAACGCATCGTGAGGGAGGGGTTTCGGCGCCCGAGACGAATCGGTCGAGCCGGATGCGATCGGTTCGTCCGGAGCCGATCCGTCGAATCCACTGTTGTCGGGCCCACCGCCGTCGGGCGAGTCGGCTTCGGGAGCGTCGCCGTCGTTGGAACTCCCATCGCTCGGACGGTCTGTGGGCGAGTCTCTGGCGAGCGTCGCCGCCTCCCGAGCCGTCTCCGCGAGCGTCGCATGATCGGTGTCGGGGCGTGCCTCGATGTCCCGTGCCAGCTCGACGCTGAGGAGCGCGTCGGAGACCGAATCGGGCATCTTACCGCGGTACTCCGCCAACAGCTCCTCGGCGCCGTCGAGAATCTCTGTGACCTCCTCGCGGCCCTCCTCGTCGGGGTCGGGGCGCGGCACCATCTCCTCTTTGTCGCGGTCAACGTTGATGAGCACCGACTCCATCTCGCGGAGGTCCTCCAGCGACCGTTCCAGCTCCTCGTTGGCCATCAGCGCCAGCACCGTCTCCGGGTCGTTGATGAACGCCTGGAACGTCGCCGCCACCTGCGCGTAGCTGTTCAGCCCGCGGTCGATGAGGTATGCCAACACGACACGCCGCTTCTGAAGCTCCTCGTCGAGCGTCTGCCGATTCCACCCGCGATCGAACATGATATCTTCGAGGGTGTTCGAATCGCCCATCTGGAGGAACTCGTCGGTCTCCGCTTGCCACTGGAACACGTCTTGGACGTTGATCTCGTCGTTCTCGGCGTCGTAGTGGTTGATCTCGGTCAGCGACTTGTTCCGGCGGACCTTCTTGCCCTGGACCCGCGTCGACGTCTGGACGGAGACCAGATCGAGGGCGGTGAACATCGTCTTCGAGACGTTGATCGGGTCCGTGGTGAACCGCTTGAGCACCTCGCCGACGGAGTCGGCGTGGAACGTCGTGTAGGTGGTGTGGCCCGTCGACATGACTTGGAAGGCGGTGCGGCCCTCCTCGCCGCGGATCTCGCCCATTACGATGTAGTCGGGGCGCTGCCGGAGCGCGGCCTCCAGCAGGTCGAACTCGTCGATGTCGCCCTTGTCGTCGTCGGAGAAGGAGGGGCGAGTCACGGAGGCGATCCAGTTGCGCTGCGGGAGTTCGACCTCGCGGGTGTCCTCGATCGAGACGATCTTCGCGTTCGAGGGGATGAACAGCGAGACGGCGTTCAGGCTCGTCGTCTTTCCCGACGCGGTCCCGCCGGCGAAGATCAGGCTCTTGTGGTTCTCGATGGAGAGCCAGAGGAACGCCATCTCCTCTAAGGAGAACGTCTTCCAGTTGATCAGATCGATCGGCGTGAAGGGGATTTCGTTGAACTGTCGGATCGTGTAGTTAGTCCCGTGATCGGAGACCTCGCGGCCGAGCGTGAGCTGGGCACGCGAGCCGTCGGGCAGGGTGGCGTCGACCTGCGGTCGGCGTTTCGAGATCCCCTTTCCGGAGCGCTGTGCGAGCTTCACGACGAAGTCGTCGAGCTCGTCGGTGCCGTGGTAGATGTTGGTGATGATCTGCTCGTAATCGGAGTGGTAGACGAACGCGGGCGAGTTGTACCCGTCACACGAGATGTCCTCGACGTTGATGTCGTATTTGATCGGGTCGATCCGCTCGTAGCCGATGAAGTCCCGTTTGAGGTAGTACAGCAGCTTCTCGACCTGATGGTCCGAGAGCGTTTCCCGGTCCTCCGCCAACACCACCGGCTCGGGTCGCGCGAGGATCTGCGGCGGGGTCGGACTCGTCTCGGTCGGCGGCTCGTAGCCGAGGGATTCGGCGAGACGACCCACGATCCCGTCCGTGATGTTGAACCCGAACCGGTCGACGAGCTCGTCCGCGAGGTCGTCGACGAGCCCGCGATCATCCTCCGGCTGGTCGTACAAATCGTATCGGTCGAGCAGCGTCAGCGTCTCGTCGACGATGACCTCCTTGCGGAACGCCTCGTCGCCGCCCGCGATCGACTCGTCGGCGTACTTGATCGACGTTCGGAGCTTCCCGGTGAGGAACTCGACGAGATCAGCTTCGATCTCGGTCCGGTGCGGCTGGACCACGTAGTACTTGACCTCGTTCTCCTTCGTCGACCGGAACACCATCACGAACGCGTACGGCTTGTTCACCCAGTAGCGCTCGATCTCGGAGAAGTGGGTCTTCTTCGCCATCGGGACGGCCTTCTCCAGGTCGTACCGGTTCGCGAGCGTCGTGTGACCGTCGTCCGTCGAGAAGAACGCGTCCTCGTCGACCTCGGGGTTGACGTTCACCGTGCGCTCGTCGACCAGATCGGCGAGGTCGGCCGCGGCGTTCCCGCCGGCGCCCAACAGGTCCTCGGTCCGATCGGGGTCGAACCCGAGCGCGGCGGCCTTGTCCTCGTGAGTGAACGAAAGCGTCTCGTCCTCGTCGTCTGTCGGTGGATTCCCTTCCTCGTCGAGGAAGAACTCCTCGCGGTAGTCGTCCCACGTGTAATATCCTTTGAGGACCGGCACCTCGTAGAGGTCGTACCGAGCCGAGCACAGGTCCCACAGGGCGTCTCCGACCGCCGCCGCCGCAGTCGCACGGAACGCCGTCTCGCTCGGGTCGAAGCCGAGGAACTCGCTCGGGTCCACGTCGACGCGATCCCATTCCTCGGTCGTCGGCGCCCGCCGCGGAATCGTCTCCACGTCTCGGCCGGCGGCGACGACCGTGCCCGCGACGCCGACGCTGGTCACGTCGACGACTGGGGAGGCGGCGGGCTCTGTGGCGGTGGCGTCGACGTTCTCAGGATCTGTGGTGATCTCTTCTTCTGCTTCAGCAGTCTCGCGATCCACTCCGTCACCCTCATCGTCACTCTCGTCCGTCGGCGCGCCGTCGCTCTCACCCTCTTCCTCATTCTCACCGTCTTCCGCGCCGCGGTCGCCCTGCGAATCTCGTTCGAGGGGCTCGGCGCCCTCCGATCGCGCGGTGATGTTCGTCTCGCCGTCGGCGACGACCGCGCGCCCGTCGAGTACGACATCGTCGCGACCGATGACCAGGGTCCCCGCGTCGGGCGTGCCGTGGCCGGGGACAGAGGTGTCACCGTCGGCCTCGAATGCCTCGTCGATACCGTCGGTGCGGACGACCGCGGTCGCCCCGTCTGGGAGGTGCACGCTCACCGCACTCGCCGGAACCACTGGTGTTTCGCCGATGTCGGCGTACAGCGTCGCCGCAGCCTCGTCGCGGCCGTGATCGCGGAGGAACGATCGCCACGAGTACCGGCCTAAAGAGACCGGCGTATCGGACGCCGACGCACCCGCCGCGTCGTCGGGGGACGGGGGCGAATGCTCGGCGTCCTCAGTAGCCATATGTGCGGCAACGATTTGCCCGTTGAAAAAGGTGTCTAGCAAAAACCCGGGAGTGATAATCGCCACCCTCAACGGGCTTGTCTGCCGACTGACGGTTTTTAAGGTCGGCGGGCACGGAACGGACGGTGTGACGCCTCCAGACCGACCGCCGATCCGCCGATCGCTCCGACGTGCTATCCGTCGTCTCCGCGATCCGGTGGTCCGCGGGCGCGTTCGCGCGGCGATCGCCGCGGAACTGCTCGGAACGCCGCGGAGCCTCGGCGCCGTACTCGCGCTCACCGGGTTCATGTTCGCGGTGGGCGTCGGGTACTACGCGCCGACCGCTGGATCGGTCCCCCCGTGGCTGTGGCCGCTATACGCGGACTCCGCCGTCGCCGTCGCGCTCGGGGCCGTCGTGCTGTTCCGTCTCGTTCCGGTGGTCAGAGGCGGGCAGTCGGTTACCGCTGCTGTCTCGGGATCCACGCCGCTCGCGTACCTCCACACGCTGGCGTTCGTCTGGTTGGTCCAGTTCGGGCTCTGGCCGCTCGTCTCGTTGAACCTCGCGTTCGACGCGTACGTCGCCGCTCCCGACGCGTGGATCTACTACTGGGGCGTGATCGGCACGCACCTCTGTTTCGTCGGGTTGGCGCTGTTGTTTCCGGTGTTCGGACGAACCAGCCGCGGCGCACTGGTGACGGCGCTCGTCTTGGTCGTCGGCAACGTCGTTATCGATTACGGGTTCGGCTACCACCCGCCGCTTCTGTACGAGCCCGGCCCGCTGCTGGCGGGGGCGACGCTCGCGCTCGGCGTCGGCTCGGTGTGGCTCGCGGGGCGGTCGTTCCGGCGGCTGGGCGGGAGCGTGTGAGGGGTCAGTCGTGGCCGTGACTGTACGGAAGTGAAAGAGCGGGCACGACGGGATTCGAACCCGCGATCGAGAGGTTAGGAACCTCTCGCCCTATCCGCTAGGCCACGTGCCCAGGAGTGCAGAAAACGTGTCGTCGTGGATCGATCGGCGACGCGGAGCCGGTTACGTGCTCGTCTCTTTCTCGGCTTCGAGCTCGTCGAGGTCGTCGTCGTCCTCGTCGAGTGTCTCGTCGTCCTCCTCGAGCGCCGCGTCGTTCCCGTCCTCGTCGGTCTGCATCTGTTTCAGTTCGTCCTCGACTTCCTCGCGGCCCTTCTTGAACTCGCCCATCGCTTGGCCGGTCGACCGTGCGAGTTTCGGGATCTTGTTCGCGCCGAACAGAAGGACCAGAACGAGCAGGATGATGAGGAGTTCCGGGCCCGCCGGGATACCGCCGATCAGTGGAATCGCGCTTGCCATCTCTATACCGGAGTAGCCCTGTGGCGATTATAGTCTTTTTGCCTCGGTGAGCCGACCGCAGACGCCGAATGCACAGCCGACACACCCGCCAGCCGCGGGGTTCGTCTCGTTCCCAGTCGCCGTCGAAACCGTGATACCCCTCCGGGAGGACCGATCCGTATGACACATGTTGGCGATGACGCCCCGACGTTCACCGGCTCGCTCGTGAACGGCGACATCGAAGCGTTCGACCTTGACGAGCACCTCGGCGACGAGCCGGTCGTGCTCGCCTTCTTCCCGGCAGCGTTCTCGAACACTTGCACCGACGAGATGGCGACGCTGCGTGACGAATTTGACCGCGACAGCTCGACCCTCTTCGGGGTGAGCACCGACCTCCCGCACGCGCTCGCGGCCTACCAGGCGCAGTACGATCTCCCCTTCGCGCTCGTCGGCGACCCCGACCACCGCGCGATCGAGGCGTACGACGTGATCGAGGACTTCGAACACTACGGCGTCGAGACGGTTGCCCGGCGGGCTGTGTTCGTGATCGACGACGACGGCGTCGTGACGTACCGTTGGCTCGCCGATACTGCCGGACAGGAGCCCGATTACGACGCGCTTGCCGAGGCAGTCGCAGACGCGAACTGAATCGGCGAAGCAGGCAGAATAGGCGGAACCAACGGACTGCCGAGACTGGCGGGACGCCAGCCGCCGCGCTCTGCGCTCAGATCGGGTCGCGAAGCCCTTCCAGCGCCTCCGGATTCTCCATTGACGAGAGGTCGCCTGGGTCCTCGCCGTTGTACACCGACTCGATCGCGCGCCGGATGATCTTCCCGGACTGCGTCTTCGGGAAGGCGTCGACGAACAGCAGTTCGCGCGGGCGGAACGGCTTCCCGTGCTCCTCGCCGACTAGCGTTCGAAGCTCCTCGCGGAGGTCGTCGTTCGGATCGACGCCGGGTTCGAGGACGACATACGCGACGACGGCGGTCCCCGTGGTGTCGTCCGGAACGCCGACCGCGGCCGCCTGATTGACCGCGTCGTGGTCGATGAGCACACCCTCTATCTCGGCGGGTCCCACCTTCCGCCCGGCGACGTTCAAGGCGTCGTCGGCGCGTCCGTGAAGGAACCAGAATCCGTCGGCGTCTTTCTGGGCGAAGTCGCCGTGGTCCCAGAGGTCGTCCCACGTCGACCAATACTCTTCGAGGTACCGATCGTCGCCGGACCACAGCGATTTCGTCATCGACGGGCAAGAGTCGCGGGCGACGAGGAATCCGCGCTCGCCGGATTCTCTGACGGACGCGCCCGTCTCGTCGACGATGTCGATCGCCATCCCGAGCCCCGGCCCGCCGAGCGTGCAGGGCTTTAACGGTTGGTTCGGCATCGGCATCAGGAAACAGCCGCAGATCTCCGTCCCGCCGGAGATGTTGATGATCGGGCACTCACCACCGCCGATCGCGTCGTGGAACCACCGCCACGACTCGGGGTCCCACGGCTCGCCGGTCGAACCGAGGATCCGAAGACTCGACAGGTCGTGGTCGTCGACCCACTCGTCGCCGTGTTTGCGGAGCGCGCGGATCGCGGTCGGCGAGATGCCGAACTGGGTGATGCCGTGGCGGTCGATCATCTCCCAGAACCGGTCCGGCTCCGGGTGGTCGGGCGCGCCCTCGTACATCACCACCGTCCCGCCGAACGCGTGGTTCCCGATCAGCGTCCACGGCCCCATCATCCAGCCGATGTCGGACACCCAGAAGAACCGGTCTGCGGGCTTCTGGTCGAACCCGAAGTGGATCTCCTTGGCACATTGCGTCAGGACACCAGCGTGGGTGTGAACGATCCCTTTCGGGGTTCCCGTCGTTCCCGAGGAGTACAACAGCATGGACTCCTGATCGCTCGGGAGGCGTTTCGTCTCGTAGCTCGGTGACTGTGACGCGACTGCCTCGGCCCACGTCACGTCCCGGTCGTCGTTCCACGGGACGGGATCAGCGGCGTCTTCGCCGGGCGTCGCCCCGAGTCGATCGTAGACGACGGTGTGTTCGATCTGACCGGCCTCGTCGATTGCGGCATCCGCAGTCTCTTTCAGCCGGATCTCACTCCCTCGGCGATAGAACCCGTCGCCGGTGAACAGCACCGACGGCTCTGCGTCGTCGATCCGCGTCGCCGTCGCCTCCGTGCCGAATCCGGAGAAGATCGGGACGGCGATCGCGCCGACCTTCAGGCAGCCATAAAGGATCGAGACGACCTCGGGTACCATCGGCATGTAGAGCCCGACGGTATCACCGGTCTCGACCCCGACGGATTCGAGGTAGTTGGCGACGCGGTTGCTATCGCGGGCCAGTTCGTGGAACGTGATCTCGCGAACGTCCCCAGGTTCGCCCTCCCAGATCAGCGCGACCCGGTTACGGGTTGGTGAATCGACCGCTGCGTGTCTGTCGACGACGTTGTGTGCGACGTTGATCTCGCCGCCGGGGTACCAGTCGGAGAACTGCGGCCCCTCGCTGTCGTCGCGAACCACGTCGTAGTCAGTGTAAAACTCGATGTCGAGGTAGTCGATGATCTCGTCCCAGAACCAGTCGACGCCGGAGGCCGATTCGCCCGCGACATCTGTGGTGGTCCGGTCGATCAGCTCCTCGTAGTCGTCGATGCCGTACTCCCGCATGAACGCCGCGACGTTCGTCGCCTCGGCGAACGACTCGCTCGGTTCGTGTACGACCTCATCGATCCCCTCGTACTCGTTCGGTCCCTCGTCGTCCGCCTCACCGTCTTCGTCCATTCTCCGTGGACGTTCTGACGGAGACGGTAAGTACCTTTCCAGACTGGGTGGCACAGCATAGCACACACGCCCGCGAGATACCGCTAAACGAATCGGCCAAGACAGGTGACGAAGCGCAGCGACCGTCTTCCGATGGTGCTGTGGTGGGCGGAGAGAGACTCAAAGTCCGCCTCCCGGCCGGCGTAAACCGCGGAATCTCTCCTCGTAGAAAGACAGAAAAACAGGCAGCCATCGCGGACGTCATGTAGCCCGTCACTCGACGTCGAGGTCGGCGAGCATGAGCGTCCACGCGTCGGCGTCGAAGACGTCCGCGTCGAAACCACTCGTGTCGGCGGGATCGGGGAGTGGGCGGACGGCGTGAGTCGTCGTGGTGGCGAACCGAGCGAGCGGGAAGCCGTCGTCCCGGAGGAAACCGCGGTGGCCGAGGACACTGGGGAACGGCCGTGCAGATGCCGTCACGACGTCAACATCGGTGAGGTCGGCGAGTGCGGCGTCGAGCGCCGCCGCGAACGCCGGAGCGCGTGTGGGATCTGTGGTCATCGGCTGTACGTCCAACAAGAGTGCCTTCTCCGTGCCGTCGACGATTTCGCGTCCGACCACGAGTGTCGCCATCGGGTGATCACCGCGGCGGGCAACATACGTAGTGACATCCCAACGCGGGTTCGCGAATCGCCAGTCGAGGTACGTCTCCGTCCGGGGAACGTGGACGGTGTCGGGTCGCGTCTCCGTGTACACGGACCGAATCGCGTGGGTGGCGGTGCCGTCCACGCGCTGGACCGACACGTCCGCCGTCGGCGAAGTGAGTCGGTCGGCGACAGAGAGGACAGAACGGATCGCCGGTGTCGCCGCTCGGGTGAGTACCGAGGTTCCCTGACCATCGTCTGTCAGTTTGGCGGAGATGCCGGCCGCATTCTGGATTCGGTACCGCATCGGCACCGACCCCACCTCCGCCCAATCGAACTTCTGGAGACCGGGACGGAGCGCGTCGCTGGGGAAGTTGAACAAAAGCCCCGCGCGGTCGGTCGTCATCGACAACAACTGCTCGGTCATCCGCGTGAAGAGGCCGCGTTGGCGGTGTTCGGGGTGGACAATCCAGTCCACCGGCTGTCGGACGGAGATGGTCCCTGTGGGGGTCGCGAGCGGGAGTGCCAGCAGCGGTTCCGCGCCGACGACGCGGCCGGCGTGCTCTGCGACCACCAGTTCGACGCGGTCTGTGAAGGGGTTGTCCACGAACCGCCAGTCGAACCACGCTGCGCTCTTCGATCGTCCCCAGACGGTCTCGTACAGCGAGAGGAACGCCTCGCGGTCGCCCGGCCCACTCACACGTATCGAGTAGTCATCGCCGCCAACCGTGTCACGTCCCGAGCAGTCGTCCCCGTCGGCCGTTGAGTCGACCTGTTCCATAGCTGTCGAGTACTGCCGGCGACACCTTTGGTAGTCACTGAATACTTTGGAACTGGATACTATGTTACGTCGTAAGAACGTACGCGTGATCAATTTTACAGCTGGTCACGGATTATATATCAAATCTCATAGAGTTCATAGCCTACTACGAATCCAACCGTGGATCACTAGACACGCGTATGCTCACTGTCGCCACCGGATGAATCACCACGCATCGGGTGCAAACAACCTCTCGTGAATCGCTCTGTGACCGGTTCTGGAGGCTATTTCGATCGGCGCTCCGACCGTTATTCGTCTTCTTCGACGTCTATCTCGCCGTCGTAGACGCTCTCGGAGACGATGTCGACGGAGGCGACCTCGTCGTCCGGATCCAGATTCATCACGATGACGCCCATCGTGTTGCGGCTCACCGTCGATATCTCCTCGACGCGGGTCCGCATGATCTGGCCCTGTCCACTCATTGCGAGCAGATGGTCGCCGTAAGTGACCGCCTCGATGGCGACGGCCTCGCCGTTACGGTCGCCGGTCTTGATGTCGATTAGACCCTTCCCGTTTCGGGACTGAAGTCGGTACTCGTCGAGGTCGGAGCGCTTCCCGTAACCGTTCTCGGTCACGGTGAGCACCCAGTTGTGGCGGTCTTCGTCGATGGCGGCGACCCCGGCGACGGCGTCGCCCTCACGCAGGTCGATTCCGATCACGCCGCGAGCGGTCCGACCCATCGCGCGCGCCTCCGACTCGTCGAACCGGATCGCCATCCCGTTCCGGCTCCCGATGACGATGTCGGTGTCGCCGTCGGTCACCTCGACGTCGACGAGTTCGTCGCCGTCCTCCAACCGAATCGCGCGAATCCCCGTCGAGCGAATGTTCCCGAACTGGTCGACGGCGGTCCGCTTGATGTACCCATCGCGGGTGACCATCGTGAGGAATTCGTCCTCGTCGAGATCGTCGGTGTTCACCACCGCCTCGATCTCCTCGCCGGCGTCGAGATCCAGGAGGTTAACCGCTGACTTCCCGCGAGCGGTCCGGGACATTTCCGGGATCTCGTAGGTCTTCAGCTCGTAGATCTGGCCGCGGTTCGTGAACACCAGCAGGTAGTCGTGGGAGTTGGCGGCGAACACGGAGGAGACGCGGTCGCCCTCCTTCAGCCCGGTACCGATGATCCCCTTCCCGCCGCGATTCTGCGCTTGGAACGTGTCGAGGGACATCCGCTTGATGTAATCGTCCTCGCTCATCACGACGACGCACTCCTCCTCGGGGATGAGGTCCTCGTGGGTCACGTCGCCGACGTCCTCGATGAAGCTCGTGCGACGTTCGTCGCCGTATTCGGCCTTCATCTCCTCCAGCTCCTCGACGATCACGGCGTCGAGTTCGTCGGGGTCGCCGAGGATCGTTTCCAGTCGCTCGATCCGGGCGGTGACGTCTTCGTACTCCGATTCGATCTCCTGTGTCTCCATCGACGTCAGCGAGCCGAGCTGCATCCGCACGATGTGTTCGGCCTGCGCCTCCGAGAAGTCGTACTCGGCTTCGAGCGCGGCTTTCGCGGCGTCGCGGTCGTCGGAGTTCTGGATCGTCTCGACGACGCTATCGACCTGTTCGAGCGCTTTCAGCCGTCCTTCGAGGATGTGCGCGCGGTCCTCGCGCTCGGTGAGTTCGTGTTCGGAGCGCCGGCGGACCACGTCGCGCCGGTGCTCGACGTAGTGTTCGAGCGTCTCCTTGAGGTTGAGCACCTGCGGCGCGCCGTCGACTAAGGCGAGGTTGATGACGCCGAAGGTCCGTTCGAGGTGGCTCTCCAACAGCTGGTTTTTGACGACCTCTGCCATCGCGTCGCGTTTGAGCTCGACGACGACGCGGATGCCGTCGCGGTCGGACTCGTCGCGGAGGTCGCGGATCCCCTCGATCGACCCCTCGTTAACGTCGTCTGCGATCCGCTCGACGAGCCGGGACTTGTTCTGCTGGAAGGGGAGCTCCGTGATGACGATCCGGCCCTCCTCCTCGTCGACCTCGAACTCGGCGCGGACGCGGACGCGACCGCGACCCGTCTTGTACGCCTTGTGGACCGCGTTCCGACCGACGATGTTCGCGCCGGTCGGGAAGTCCGGCCCCTTGACGTGTTCCATGAGGTCCTCGACGGTCGCCTCGGGGTTCTCGATCAGTTCGACGGTGGCGTCGATGACCTCACCGAGGTTGTGCGGCGGGATGTTCGTCGACATCCCCACGGCGATTCCCGACGAGCCGTTGATGAGCAGGTGCGGGATCGCCGACGGCAACACTTCGGGCTCCTCCAAGCGGTCGTCGTAGTTCGCGGTGAAATCGACGGTGTCGCGCTCGATGTCGGCCAACAGCTCCTCGGCGATGGGCGCCATCCGCGCCTCCGTGTACCGCATCGCGGCCGGCGGGTCGCCGTCGACGGAGCCGAAGTTCCCTTGGCCGTCAACGAGGGGGTACCGCATCGAGAAGTCCTGGGCCATCCGCGCGAGCGTGTCGTAGATGGCGCTATCGCCGTGCGGGTGGTAGTCACCCATCGTCTCGCCGACGATGGAGGAGGACTTGCGGTGCGAGGAGTTGCTGGTGACGCCTGCCTCATGCATCGCGTAGAGGATCCGCCGGTGAACGGGCTTGAGCCCGTCACGCACGTCGGGGAGCGCCCGGCCCGCGATGACGGACATCGCGTAGTCGATGTACGATTGCTCCATCTCGTCTTCGATGCGGGCGTTCGTCACCTGTGCGGCGCGAACGTCGCTCGGGTCGACGTCGGGCACGTCGGAGCTCATATATCCACCCACTCCGCTTCGGTCGCGTGCTCCTTGATGAACTGTTTGCGCGGCTCGACCGCGTCACCCATCAGCACGTTGAACATGCGGTCCGCGGCCGCTGCGTCGTCGATATTGATCTGCTTGAGAATGCGGTTTTCGGGGTCCATCGTCGTGTCCCACAGCTGGTCGGGGTTCATCTCACCGAGGCCCTTGAACCGCTGGACCTGATCGGGATTGCCGTCGCACTTCTCTTCGACGATCCGGTCGCGCTCCGCCTCGGTCATCGTGTCGTACGTCTCCCCTCGGTAGCGAACGCGGTACAGCGGCGGCTGGGCGGCGTAGACGTAACCCGCCTCCAGCAAGGGCTTCATGTGGCGGTACAGAAGCGTGAGCAGCAGCGTCCTGATGTGGGCGCCGTCGACGTCGGCGTCCGTCATCAAGATGATTTTGTGGTACCGGACGTCGTCGATGTCGAACTCCTCGCCGATCCCCGCGCCGATCGCGGTGATCAGCGCGCGGATCTCGTCGTTCTCCAAGATGCGATCGAGACGGTGTTTCTCGACGTTGAGTATCTTGCCTTTGAGCGGGAGAATCGCCTGATTCTTCCGGTTTCGGCCCTGCTTGGCGCTTCCGCCCGCGCTGTCGCCCTCCACCACGAACAGCTCCGCCTCCTCGGGGTCGCGGGTCTGACAGTCGGCGAGCTTACCGGGGAGCGCCGTCGACTCCAGCGCGGACTTTCGACGAGTAAGCTCCTCGGCCTTCTTCGCCGCCTTGCGCGCTCGCGCGGCCTCCGCGGCCTTGTGGACGACTTTCCGGGCGGTGTCGGGGTTCTCCTCGAAGAAGGTGCCGAGCTTCTCGTGGGTCGCGGACTCGACGATACCGCGGACCTCGCTGTTGCCGAGTTTCGTCTTCGTCTGCCCCTCGAACTGCGGGTCGGGGTGTTTCACCGAGATGACCGCGGTGAGCCCCTCGCGAACGTCCTCTCCTTTCAGGTTGGCGTCGAGGTCGTCGACGAGCCCGTGCTCGTTGGCGTAGTCGTTGACGGTCCGCGTCAGCGCCGTTTTGAACCCGGTGAGGTGGGTCCCGCCCTCTCGGGTGTTGATGTTGTTCGCGAACGCGTGGACGGAGCCCTGTAGCTCCTCGGTCGCCTGCATCGCGACCTCGACGTGGATGTCCTCGTCCTCGCCGGCGAAGTAGATGACCTCGTCGTGGATGGGCGTGCGCGTCTCGTTGAGGTACGCGACGAACTCGCGGATCCCGCCGTCGTACCGGAACGTCTCCTCGTCGCCCGCGTCCGAGATATCGGCGTCCTCGCGCTCGTCGGCCAGCGTGATCGCGACGCCGGAGTTGAGAAACGCCAGCTCCCGGAGCCGGTTGGCGAGCGTCGAGAACGCGAACTCGGTGGTCTCGAAAATTTCGCTGTCGGGCCAAAATCGGATGTACGTGCCCGTCGACTCGTCGTCCTCCATATCGCGGACGCGTTCGAACCCGTCCTCGACGGGCTCGCCGCGGGCGAATTCGTGGCGGTAGACGCCGCCGTCGCGTTTGACCTCCACTTCGAGCCGCTCGGAGAGTGCGTTGACGACGCTGACGCCGACGCCGTGGAGCCCACCGGAGACTTGGTAGGACTTGGAGTCGAACTTCCCGCCGGCGTGGAGGATCGTCATGATCACTTCGAGCGCCGGTCGGTCGTACTTCTCGTGGATGTCGACCGGAATCCCTCGGCCGTCGTCGCTGACGCCGACGGAGCCGTCGGCGTGGATGGTGACGGTGATGTCGTCGCAGTGCCCTGCGAGCGCCTCATCGATGGAGTTGTCGACGACCTCGTAGACGAGATGGTGGAGCCCGCGCCCGTCCGTGGACCCGATATACATCGCCGGACGTTTACGGACGGCCTGAAGGCCCTCAAGGATCTGAATTTGGCCGGCTCCGTATTCACTCTGCTCTGACATAGAACTTGGTGAAGGTAATCCGTGCCGGCTTATAAAGGCGGCGCACGCGCGCGGGCGTGTGAGCGAAGGACAGTTTAGATGGCCCTAGGCATTCGACCTCTACGCGGCCCTAGGCATTCGATCCGCTGTCGTCGACCGCCGCCCCGAAACCATCGATAGATCGCCGGTTAGGGCTCACCGGCGGCTCGATCATCAAGAATCTCTCGGACACGATCTACCACCGCGGTGCGGAACCGGTCTCGACTGACAGCGGCGGCGACGGCGCCGTCGTCGTTGAACCGGACCGGCGTCTCACGAGCGACCAACTCGACAACCCGATCTGCGATCGGACCGATCGCGGGCGGATCGCCGCCGCGCCCCGCCGCGTTGATCGCTCGGTTGACTCGCGCCCGAGTCACGTACCGTGTCACAATTTCGCCGAATTCGCCGAGTTCGTCGGGCTCGTCCGACGCCGACCGCTCCGTCGCGGATCGCGTCGTCTCGTCGTCTCCCGGAACGATCGTCCCGCGTCCGCCGCGCTTGTTTCGGACGACGACGCCCGCGGCCGGGCCGTCGCGCCACGCCGATTCCGGGATCCGATACGTCTCCGGGTCGAAGTCGCGTGCGTTTCGCTCGCGCTCGACGACGGTGACCGAGTCGATGCCGACGCCCTCGAAAATCGCCGCGGCGGCGTCGGGCGGGCGGAACGCGCCCCCGGGCCCCGCGGCCTCGTCCGACCACACGTCGGTTCCGAGAAACGGCGGCAGCCGCTCCCAGTCGTACTCGGTCCCGCGGTAGTGCGGTGCCACGCCGAAAAAGACGACGCCGGCGGGGTCGTCGACGCTCGCTCGGAGCGCCTCCCGGTCGAATCGCTCGCGGACGTGCCGGACCGCGGGCCGGAGTGTGAGCGGCACGGCGTCGAAAGACTCGTAGATCGTCTCGGGGTCGCCGAATCGGAGCAGCCCCGACTCATCCATCTGGACCCGGAGGCCCGTCCCGTCGATCAGTTCGAGCAGCCAGAGGTGCCCTGAGAGCAAGTCGTCGGGAGTGTCCGGATCGAGAACGTTCGGAAGCGGTGGAAACGAGCGCATGGTGTCGGGCGTGGAGGTATCGCGTGAGTGCGGGTAGGTGCTGCGGTCGACCCGTGTCTCCCGTTCCCACAGCTACAAGCCGCGTCCGGACCTACCGAGGCGCAATGCTCCCGATTGCGGACGCTTTCGAGCACGAGTACCGAGGCTGTGAGATCCTGTACGGTCGTGGTCGTGTCGCCGACCTCGGCGCGGCCCTCGGCGATCGCGGGTTCGACGACGCGCTCGTCGTCTGCGGCTCGAACGTCGGCGCCAACGACGACCTGATGGACCCGATCCGGGCGGGGCTCGGCGACCGCCTCGCGGGGGTCTTCGACCGGACGACGCCCGCAAAGCACGTCGAGACCGCCTTCGACCTCCTCGATCACCGGGCCGAAGTGGGCGCCGACGTTCTCGTCGCGGTCGGCGGGGGAAGCAGCCTCGACACCGCGAGACAGGCCGCTTGGATCGACGCCGACGGGCGAGACCTCGCGGACCTGCAGGCCGACGCTGAGCGCGGCCCCGACGCCCTCGGCTCGCTGGCGCCCGACGGCAATCCGTCGATCCCGTTCGTCGTGATCCCGACGACGTTCGCCGGCGCTGACGTCTCGACGGGCGGGTCACTGGAGGTCCTCGATGCCGACCACTCTCCGACGGGCCAGCCGCTGACCGTGAGTGGGGGCGGTGCGATGCCCATCATCGATGTGGCCGACCCGGCTCTGTTCGAGACGACGCCGCAGTCGGCGCTGGCTGGGTCGGCGATGAACGGCTTCAACAAGGGGATCGAGACGCCGTACGCCAGCGACGCGACGCCCGTGAGCGACGCGGCGGCGGTCCACGGCCTGCGCCTCCTGAGCGACGCCCTCCCGCACGTCGCCGGCGACCGGCCGGACAGCGAGGCCGCGATGGACCGGGCGGTCGTCGGTGCCTTGCTCGTCCAACTCGATCGGAAGGTCTCCGTGATCCACGCGTTCGGCCACGGCTTCGCCCGGCGGTACGACGTCCAGCAGGGCGAGATTCACGCGATCGTCGCGCCGCACGTTCTCGCGTACCTCTTCGACGAGATCGACGGGAGCCGCCAGCTGCTCGCGTCGGGGCTGGGGGTCCAGACCGACGGCCGCGACGACGGCGCAGTCGCCGAAGACGTTATCGAGGCGATCACGGCGGTGCGAGACTCGCTACCGGTCCCCGGACGACTGCGCGAGCTACCTGTGGTCGAAAAAGACGACTTCCCCGCGATCGCGGCGTTCATCGCCGACGACTGGTCAATGGACCGCGCGCCCGACGGGTTGGACGCGACGCCCGAGGCGATCGAGGGCGTGTTGCGCGCGGCGTGGTGAACAACCGAAGGTGCAGGTCTCGCGGACCGCCGCGGGCGACAGCCATTTTTAAGTGACGAGAGCAGACCCCAATCCCTATTTATAAGCGAACCGCGGTGGCATCGTCGATTCTTTATAAGTGCCCGAAGTGGCGTCTCAGTCGTCCGCGGGCGCGTCCGGCCGATACGCCTTGCTTATCGCCTTCCACTTGCCCGATCGGAACCGCCAGTAGTTGATCGCAGCGGGGATCGTCGTCTCGGCCATGAACGCCAGGTACAGCCCCCACAGCCCGATCGCGGGTAACGCAATCTCGGGGAGCGTCAATCCGATGAGCGGGAGCTCGATCGCCGGCGTCGCGTCGTGTGCTCCGACATACGCCAGCGGGATCGACACGCAGAACATCCCGAGGAACTGGCTCGCGAAGGGGATCTTCGTGTCGCCGGCCGCGTCGAGCGGCCCCGCCGCCCCGCCGGAGACGCCCTGAAAGACGACGGCGGCGCAGGCCGCGTACACGAGGTTCACGGCGATCGGAATCTCGGGACTGTCGGGATTCTCGGCAAACAGCGAGACGATATCCGTCGCGAAGATCCCGATGAGGATCGCCGAGACGACGTACGTCGCCACCGAAAAGCGGATGATGTCGCGGGCGTACGCTTCCGCCTCCGCCGGGTCCTCGGCGCCGAGTTCCTGACCGACCAGACTGGAGGAGGCGAGCCCGAAGCCCCAGCCTGGAGTGTTCATAAGCCCCCAGATACGTCGGGCGATGACGAACGCGGCGACGGTGTTCTCACCGAACACGTCGAGAATGGCGAGCATGGGGAACTCCGCGACGGTCCACACGAGGTTGCGCGCGCCGACCGGCAGTCCGATCTCGACGAGGTCACGGAGCATGTCCGGGTTCACGTACGAGCCGAACGGATCGATCGCGATCGGGAACGCCCCGAATCCGGGGAGCCGCCCCCACACGAGCCCGCACGCGAACGCCGCGGTGACGATGACGTTCGAGAGCACCGTTCCGAGTGCGGCGCCCTCGACGCCCCACCCCAGTCCGAAGATGAACGCCGCGCTGAGCGCGATGTTCGCGAGCGCGCCGCCGGCGCGTACCTGCATCGCGGTGTACGCGTCGTCACAGCCGACGAGCACCCGGCTCCCCACGAGGTTGAGCGCGGCGAACGGGACGCCGAGCCCGACGACGCGGAGGTAGTCGCCGCCCAGCCGGATCGCCCGCTCGTTGCTGCTCAGCACGTCGATGAAGGCGGGCGCGAATGTCCAGAAGGCCGCCGCGACGGGAATCGTGATAAGCACCACGAGAAGGACGCTCGCGCGGACGGCGTCGCCGAGTTCGGCGTAGGCCTCCGCGCCGTACCGCTGGGAGACCAACGCGATGGTTCCGCCGGCGACGCCGCCGCCGATCGCGAACGAGAGCCCCCAGTAGGGGCCGGCGAAGCCGACGCCCGCGACCGCGCTCGTCCCGACGGCGACGCCGACCATCGCCACGTCGACGGCGTTTTTCGACATCCGGGCGATCCCAGTGATGATCCGCGGCCACGCGAGGTCGGTTGTCCGGACCACTCGGTGGCGGTCGATCAGTCCGGCCTTCGCGAGGGCGAAACCGATGTAGAGGATAACGGCACGGAACGGGTTCGGAAGTTGGACCACTGCGAGTACGCCCCTTTATCTGTGGTCAGTAAAGGGGTTTCGTCACGCGGCGGACGTTTCCGGATCGGCCGAGTGGCGGGACCGATCGGCGGGTCAGTCGACGACTCGCCGGCGGCTGAGTAGCCGCCTCACGAGCCCGAAACGAGGTACACCGACAGCGCGGCGAAAACGATCCCCAGCGCCTTTCGGGCGGTGAACGACTCGCCGAGAAAGAGGAAGCCGATCACCGACGAGAACACGAGGAACATCGCGAAGATGGGCGTGACGACGCTCACCGGGCCGAGAGCGAGCGATCGGTACAGCGCCAAGATCCCGATCCCGAGGAAGACGCCCGCCGCGAGCACGTGGAGCAGCTTCGGTGAGCCAAGATGTGTCGTGAACCCCTGTCCTGTGTACGCGAGAACGCCGAGTGCCATGGCGACGAGCAGCGTGTTCGAAACCACGACGGCGACGTCACTCGGGACGGCGTTGGGCCCGGTCGTTGCGACCCGCATCAGCGGTGAGACGAGCGCATACGCCCCCATCGCGATCAGGGCGTACGGGAGATAGGTAGCGTCCATGGATCGAGATCAACCGGCGCAGACAAGTGCCTACCGACCCGCGTCGGAGGAGCTGGCAGACGGGTCAGGCGATCCGACCGAGTCGGACAGATCGACGGCGTCAGCCGCTCGGTCTGCATCGTTGATCGAGACTGGATCGACACGGCCATCATCGTCGGCTACCGGCGCGGCCCCCACCGTCGGTACCGATACCGTCACGTTCGTTCCGCGGGGGTCGCGGGCGCTGAACGAGACATCCCCGCCGATGTGGTCGATCGCCCACTTCACGATCCACAGCCCGATCCCGCTCCCGTGTTGAAGTGGAGTCTCGGTGCCGCGTTGCAGCACGTCGTACTCCGACTCGGCGATCCCCGGGCCGTCGTCGGCGACGGCGAGTTCGACCCAGTCGTCGTCCACGGACGCGGTGACCCACACCGAGGGGGCGTCAGTGTCGTTGTGCTGGATCGCGTTCGAACACAGGTCCTCCACAATGACGTGGACGACCGCCGGCACGGACACCGTGGGAAGGTCGGGGTCAACGACAACGTTCGCACAGGGGAACTCCGATCGGAGATCCGACACGACTCCGTCGACGATCTCGTCGAGCGGGACCGGGGGCGGCGGCTCGGAAACCGGGTCGAACAGCTCGCTCGCCGTTCGGGTCCGTTCGCTCAACTCGAGGATGCGCGTCGCGCTCTGTTTGACGACCGAAAGTGCCCGCTCGTCGGTCGGGTCCGCCTTCAGCTGGTCGGCGTAGCCATGGATGAGGTTCGTCTCGGTCCGCACGTCGTGGCGGAACACCCGATTGAGCACGTCGAGCCGCTGTTGCTGACCGAGGTATTGGCCCACGTCGTGGAAGACGACGACCTGTCCGATGGAGCGGGCGTGAGCGTTGGTCACGTTCCTGACCGTTGCTTCGTACGGCCGGCGGCCGTTCGATCCGACGATGGCGAGTGGGGAGTGGCCGCCGTCCTCGGCGATCAGATCGTTGTACCGCGGCACGACCTCGGTCGCCGGGTTACCGATCGCTGCCCGGCGGTCGATCCCGAAAATCTCGACGGCGCTCTGGTTCAGGTCGACGAGGTAGCCCTCGGTCCCGACGACGAACGCGGGGTCGTGGAGGTGCTCGAACACGAGCTGGCGCGCTCGTCGGCGCGGTGCCGGCGCGAACGTGAGCAGCCGAAATCGAGAGAGTGCGAGGAGGTACGCCACGCCCGAGACCGCGAACGCGAGTGGTGTCGGGTCCAGTCCGGCGACGGGAATCGCGCCAGCGAGGTGCAGTATGCTGCTCGCCCACGGCGCCGCGGTTCCGACGAGCAGCGCGGCGCTCTGTCCGCGGAACGGCCGCGCGTCGTCGCGGACGAGCTGAAGGATCGGCACGGAGCCGATCAGCCCGAGCAGGTAGGTGTACCCGGCAATGAGGTAGTACCACGGTCCGGGGTTGACGCGTAGGAACGATCCGACGGCCGACTCCGCCACGCTGGCGTCTGCCCGGAGGAACCCTCCGGAGTCCCCGGTCGCGACGACGACGAGCGTGACGAGCGGCACGACCAGCAGCGCGGTGACGACCCTGGGCGTCACGTATCGGTCGCGGCCCGTGTACTCGAACGCGAACAACAGCCACGCGATCGGGATCAACACGACGCCGATCCACTGGACGTCGTACCACAGCGCCTTCGCCGCCAGCGTCGGCGCCTCCAACTCGAAGACGAGAAACGTCGTCCACCACACCTGTCCGGCGAGCAGCAGCGAGAGCCACGTCGCGCCCGCCTCCGGCCGCTCGCGCCACGCCAGGATCGCCCCGGATGTGCCGGTAACGACCGCTGCGAGCAACGCGACGGAGAGCGGGCTCAACGCGATCACTAGTTTATTACAAACAAGGGGAGTATAAATCATTTTGTTACGCCGATCCGACATCGGCAGGTCGGAGGGATGCGCCGATCTCGGCAGCGATCGACGAGTTCAGCCGATCAGGTGCACCCCCGCGAGAAGCACGCCCACGACGAGGTAGCTGCAGTCGGGAGCGATCCCGAGCAGCGAGCGGTTCTCGATTCGCCCGGCCAGTCCCGTGATGCCCAGCGAGAGTGCGATCCCCGCGACGAGTGCACCGGCGATCGGCCACGCGACGAGTCCACCCGCGGCCGCGGCCGCCAACAGCGCCGCGGTCGCGATGTCGACGCCGTATAGCACACGGCGGGTTGCGACGACTCCGAGCACGACCGGCAGTGTCGCCACGCCGACCGCGGTGTCGGCCTCGACATCTCGAACGTTCGGAAGTTCGGTGTCAACGAACGACCGCAAAAAGAAGTAGCCGAACGCGACGGCGACCAGCGGCGCTCCGCCAACAGTCGCGTCGCGGGCCGCATCGAATCCGCCGACCGCGCCGGCTCCCGAACCGGCGAACGCGAGCGGGAGGGCAGTGACCGCGACCGCCCAGCCGAGCGCGACGACCGCCGAGTTGAGGACCAGTACGTCCTTCAATCGTGGGATCCGGCGCCGAATGCCGTCGAGGTTCCCACTCGGCACGAACCCGCTGACCGAGTCGGTCGCGAGTCGGCCGACGTTCGGAAGCCAGTCGGAGGCGTACAGGACCCAGAACACCCCCGGGAGCAGCGCGACCGCGAGCGCGAGTGGGCCACCGAAGACCGCCAGCGCAACCGCGAGCCCGTACGCGAGCGTGGCGGCGATCATCAGCTGATCGGCGTACCGACGCGCGAGAGTCGCCCGCTCGGGCGTCGACCGGGCGTCGGCGTCGGCGTCGGCGACGTGATCGACGGTGTACACCGCGAAGGTGACGAGCGCGACGACCGCCGGTGCGGGCGTCAGCGGGACGCCAAGTAGGACGGTCGCGATCAGCGTTTCGACGGCGGCGACCGTCGCGACGAGCGGCGATCCGGAGGCGAACGCCGCGACCGGTCCGATAACGCGAGCGATGCGATCGGCGTGCGCGACGCGGGTGCGAGCGGAAACGCGGCTCGCGACCGAAGCAGGGGTGGCGGCGGCGGTCCGCACGACGTGACGGGCGCCGTCGGCGACGCGTGCGGCCGCGGCGGACGGTCCGTCGCCGTCGGCCGCTTTGTCGGTCCCCGGCGAGTTCGAACGATACAACGATTCGGTGCCGTCGAACGCTGTCGACGGCGGGTCTGGTGTGTCTTCCATGGTTCGGCGGACGATTCCGTCCGTGACGGCGCCCGCCGCTCTGACTTCTCGTCTGCGGGATTATTTATCCGATTGCTCGAAACAAAATGAAATGGTGCCACTGTTTGCAGTATTTCTCTCGGTCAGCGGGTCTAGTTGGGGGGTCACCTTCAGTACGCTTTTGGGGCGAGCGGTCGATTCTGTGGGTATGGACGGAACCTTCGATCACGTGATGATCCGCGTCGAGGACTTAGACGAGAGCCTCGACTGGTACCAGACCCACCTGAACTACGAGGAGAAGGGCCGCTGGGAGGCCGACACGTTCACCAACGTCTACCTCGGCCCCGAGGAGATGCATGCGGACGGCGCGATGCTCGAACTGACGTACAACCACGGCGACAACACCTACGAGAACGGCGACGCGTGGGGTCACATCGCCGTCCGCGTCCCCGAAGACGCGCTTCAGGAGTCCTACGACCAGCTGATGGAGGATGGCGTCGAGGACTACCGCGACCCCGAATCGTGCGGGAACCGCTACGCGTTCGTCAAGGATCCCGACGGCCACGAGATCGAGATCGTCAAGCGCGACTACGGCGAGAAGTGGAGCATCGACCACACGATGATCCGCGTCGAAGACGCGGACGAGGCGCTCGGCTACTGGACACGGAAGTTCGAGTACGCCGAGATCCGCGGCCGGTGGGAAGCTGACACCTTCGCGAACTACTTCATGGCCCCCGCAGACGCGCCGAAGGAGGCGATGAAGCTCGAACTCACCTACAACTACGACGGTCGCGAGTACACGATGGGTGACGGCTGGGGGCACGTCTGTGTCCGCGTCGACGACCTCGACGAGGCGTGGGACCAGTTGCAGGTTCGCGAGGCTCCCGACTACCGCGACCCCGAGTCGTGCGACCACAACTACGCCTTCACGAAAGACCAGGACGGTCACGAGATCGAACTGCTCGTTCGCGACTGATACCGAGCGATCGACCGCGGATGACTACCGATCCCTGACCGGCACCCGTTCGGCCGTTTTTACGGGCCGTTTCCGATGCATCGTTTCTCGTTCAGTTGGTACCGTCAGCGATGTCGACCCCAGTTATTTCGAACCGGGCACCGGTGGCGGTGACTTCTGTTTGACCGGCACCGCCACCCGCGTCGGCGACGGCGACCTCCCACCCGTGGGCGTCCGCCACCTGCTCGACGATCCGGAGCCCGAACCCGGTTCCCGTCCGCGTTGTCGACACGCCGGCGTCGAACACCGAATCGCGGATGTCCTCTGGGATGCCCGGGCCGTCGTCGGCGACGTAGAAGCCGGTTCCGTCGTCGATCGCGCCGATCGTCACGGTCACGTCGTCACCGCCGTGTTCGATCGCGTTGCGGATCAGGTTCTCAAGGAGTTGTTGGAGACGGCTCTCGTCGGCTTCCAGTCTCAGATCCGTCGGAACTACCAGCGTCGCCGCTGCGGTGTCGACGTTCAGCCAACAGGCCTCGGCAACCGCCGACAGGCTGACCGTGGTCGTCTCACGAACCCGCTGGCCCTCGCGGGCGAGCGTGAGCAGGTCGGCGATCAGCGTGTCCATGCGGTCGTGCGCTCGGCCGGCGGCGTCGAGGTGTTCCGAGTCGTACTCTTCGCGCGCCAGTTCGACGCGACCCTGCGCGACATTAAGCGGGTTCCGGAGGTCGTGTGAGACGACGCTGGCGAATTCCGCCAGCCGATCGTTCTGTCGCTCCAGTTCCGCGCTCCGCTCGTGGAGGCGTCGCGTCCGCGCTTCGGCGTCGAATGCCGTCTCGGCCGCCGTCGCGAGAATCCGTGCGAGGAACTCGTCGGTCGCGTCGAACACGTCGGGCTTCGTCTCCCCGACCGATATCGTTCCGGTGTCGCCGATCGGGAGGATCATCAGGCTCCGGAGCCCCGTACCGGAGTCGAGCGCCTCCACGGTCTCGATGTCACCGTACATGTGCGGCTCGCCCGACTCGAACGCCGCCCAGTTGAGACTCCCGTCGTCGGGCGTGAAGATACTACGAGGCGGAAGGAGGTCGTCAGCGATGTCCGAGACCGCGATTGGGACGAGACCGCCGGCCGCCGTGTCGTGGAGCCGGACCGTCGCCACCGAGAAGCCGAGCACGTCCTTGGCGGCGTCAATAACGCGGTCGGCGATCTCTTCGCGGGATCCCGCGCGGATCAGGCTCCGCGTGGCATCGTGAAGCCCCTCTAACCGGGACTCGCGGACGACGCGATCGAGGGCCGCTTCGAGATGGTTCGCCACGATCTCGGCAATGAGCACGTCGGTCTCAGTGAACGCATTCGGGGTTGACGCTGAGATAATGAAGAGTCCGTGGTCTCCGATCGGGTGAAGCACGATGCTCTCTGTCGGCGTCGACTCGGTGAGCCGGTCCGACGCCGATAATTCTCCGATAGCGATCGGCTCATCTCCCTGGTAGGCCTCCCAGGCGAGCGCCGCACGAGATCCGGCGGGCGAGTCACGCTCGTACGACGGGAGGTCGTCGAAGAATGTCGCGACGGACTCTGTGAGGGCGACCGGTTCGAGACGATCGCCCGTCTCGTTGAGGAGGTGGATACCGCTGAGTTCTGCCCCGACAGTCTCGTCGACGGCGTCGACCGCCAGCCGGGTCGTCTCTGCGATCGTCCGCGTGTAGTTGAGTTGTTGTGTCCACTCGCGGAGCTGTGCCAACTTCCGCTCCCGTCGCTTCCGGTCCGAGATGTTTCGCGTGTTGATCACGAACCCACCGACCGCACCTCCGTCGAGCCGGTTGCTCCCGACGGACTCAAGCCACCGGTACTCGCCGTCGGCGCACCGAAACCGGTATTCGACGCCCGGGTACCCGGATTCGTCACCGGTCGTCCCCCCAAACGTCTCCTCAACGGTCGCCTCGAATGACACCATCGCGGCGTCGCGGTCGTCCGGGTGGACGTACTCGAAGGCCGGCTCGCCGTACAGCGACTCGGGCTCGTATCCGATGATCTCTTCGGCCGACGGACTCAGATACTGGAACCGCCCGTCCTCGTCGAGTACGGCGACGATGTCGCTCGAGTGTTCAACGAACGCCCGGTGTCTGTCGCGCTCGCTGACATCCCTAATGATGCCGACGAACCGGCGCTCGCCGTCCTCCTCAAACTCACCGAACGAGATCGAAAGCGAAAGCCTGTGGCCGTCGCGGTGTCGACCGGGGAGCTCGACGGTCGACCCGTCGATCAACGGATCGTCCGTTTCGAGGTACCGATCGACGCCACAGCGATGCTTCTCACGCCGGTCTGCCGACATCAGCATCGCCACCGATTCGCCCACGAGCGCCTCCTGGCCGTACCCGAACAGCCGCTCGACGGCGGGATTCGCAAAGCGGATAATACCGTCCGCGTCGATGGTGATAATCGCGTCCATCGAGTGGGCGGTGATCGCTTGAAGATGCGCCTGCGTTCGCTCGGCCTCGCGTTCGAGCCGACGCTTCTCGACCGCCTCGACGATTCGGTTCGCCAAAATTTCGTACTGCTCCGTGCCGCCGGCCTTCTGGAGGTAGTCGGTGACGCCCGCAGAGATGGCGTCGCTCGCGACGGCCTCCGACCCCTTGCCAGTGTACAAAATAAAGGGGAGATCGGGGTCCCGATCCCGGACCAACCGGAGGAACTCGATCCCGTTCGGGCCGGGCATGTCGTGGTCTGAGACGATACAATCGACGGCGCGATCGTCGAGGACGCGGAGCCCCTCGGTCGGGTCGGTCGCCGTGTCGACCGCGATCCGGTCGTCCTCGCGCTCGAGGAACGACGCGACGAGCTCCACGAGGTCCGGGTCGTCGTCGACGTGAAGCACGCGGATCTGATCGACCATCCTGTATCCGTACAGACGACGCTGATATAACAATTTGGCCGATCGACGCGCGCGGAGGGACGATCGTGATGGTGGTCCCTACGCGTCGATCGCGGTGGTCTCCCCTACGCGTCGGCGGCGTCGACGGGACGGAACGCGACCAGCGGGGCCTTGTCGGTCACACGTTCCTCGACGCCGACGTTGACAGATCGTCCGACCGAGATCGCGTCGGGATCGGGCTCGACCCCGCGGAGCACCCCGGTGAGTCGGACCGGACCGAACTCGGCGATCGCGCTCACGTAGGGCGCGTCGTCGGCGAACTCGGGCGACGGGACGTGGACCACGCTGAACGTCTCGACGGTCCCCGTCTCGGGGAGCGGCTCCCGGGAGAGCGCCGTCGACCCGCAGTCCGGACAGACCCGTCTCGGGGGCAGCGAGCCGTGTCCGTCCGGGCAGACGAGCGCGTACCCGTCGCCGTCGGCGAGGGCGTCGAGCCACTCGTCATGGCCGGCGTTTCCCGGTGGCGATTCGCCGCCGTCTGCGCGCACCTCGTCGCCCGCGAATTGGTCGGTCATTCCGCCACCTCCAGCACGTGGACGACCGCGCTGGCGACCGTCCCGCCGGCGTTGTGAGCGACGCCGACTTCCGCGTCGGCGACGTGCTCGCTGTTCGGGTGATCGCCCCGCAGCAGGCGGGTCAGTTCCGCGATCTGCGAGCCGCCGGTCGCCCCCACCGGATGCCCCTTCGCTTTCAGTCCCCCCGAAAGATTCACGGGGAGGTCGCCGTCGGCGGTCGTCACCCCGTCGCGGGCGGCGCGGATCCCCTCGCCGGGCGCGAAGAAGCCGAGCGATTCCACCGCGAACACCTCCGCGATCGTGAAACAGTCGTGGACCTCGGCCACGTCGATGTCGGTCGCCTCCACGCCGGCGTCGGCGTAGGCGGCGGCCGCCGCGTCGTCGGCAGCGGGTGTGCGTGCGAGGTGGTCTCTGTCCGCGAGCGCCATCCGATCCGTCCCTTGGCCGGTGCCGGTGATCGCGACGCGGGCGTCGACGTCGCGGGCCTCGGCGTATTCCTCGGAGACGATCACGAGCGCGCTCGCGCCGTCGGTGATCGGACACGCGTCGTACAGGTGGAGCGGCTCGGCGACCGGCGGTGCTGACAGGGCGTCCTCGACGGACACCTCTCGTCGGAACTGGGCGTACTCGTTCGGGAGGGCGTTTTCGTGATTCTTCGACGCGATGTGCGCGAGATCCCCGCGACTCCCGCCGTAGGCGTCGAAGTAGGCGGTCGTCATCAGCGCGTACGCACCGGGGAACGTCACGCCCGCGCGCACTTCGAAGAGGTCGTCGGCGGCGATAGCGAGGGCCTCTGTCACCTCGTCGGTCGGCAGGTTGGTCATGCGCTCCATCCCGCCGGCGAGGACCACGTCGGCGTCGCCCGCACGAACGGTTCGGACCGCCTCGCGGACGGCGACGCCGGCGGAGGCGCACGCCTCCTCGTAGCGCGTCGCCGGGCAGTCGAGGCCCGCGGCCTCCGCCATCAGCGGGGCCTGATGGCCCTGGTGCTCGGCGAGCGCGCCCATGAAGTTGCCGTAGTTCAGTTCCTCGACGTCCCCGCGGGGGACGCCGGCGTCGTCGAGCGCTCGCAGCGCGGCCGTCGCGAACAGGTCGCGACCGGTCCGGTTCGGGTGCCTCCCGAAGTGGGTGAGCCCGACGCCCGCGACGCGTGCTTCAGTCATACACAAACAATAATCGGGGATCGGTTTATCGCTGCCGGAAGCGGCGGGAACAAGAATGGAGATCGGAGGACAGCAGCGACGACACGACCCTTCGGCTCTCCTACCCGATGTACCGCAAGTCGTCGTCCGGCACCGCCGGTCCCTCCTGCATCTCGCGGATCTTACCGACGACTTCTTCCATCTCCTCGGCGCGGTCCTCCAAGCTCTCGTAGTCGAGGGTAAACTCGAGCACCGTTTCGAGGATTTCGAGCACCGCGCGGGCGCTCTTCGGGTCGACGAGATAGCCGCTCGTCTCGCCCATCAGGCAGGCGGCGTCGAACCCGCGGCGGCCGCCGAGTCCGAGCACGAGCCCGGAGACGCCGACGATGCCGCCGGCCGGCTCGTCGGGTCGGAACTCGACGCCCGCGTCTTCTAAGTCCTCGACGAGGTCGATGTCCGAGACCGCACCGAGGACGGTGTACTCCTCGACGAGTTCGCCGGTCGGGACCCCACCGAGCGCGAACGCGCGCTCGGCGCCGAACTCCTCGGCGACATCGAGGAACGTCGTCGTCAGCGTGTAGTGACCCGCGTTCGAGCCGGCCTGATGGTCGCCGGTCAACACGAGCATGTCGGCGCCGTCGGTCTCGACGGCGTGGAACTCAGCGCAGGTCAACTCGGCGACGCCGTCGCCGTCGACGTTCACCTGCGGCGGGAACTCGGTGGTGTACACTCGACGGACCAGTTCACTGTCGAACTCCTCGAGGAGGTGTTCCGCCGCGAGTTTCCCCACGTGGCCGACGCCCGGCAGCCCCTCGATGAGCACCGGGTCGTCGAGCTCCGGCGTCGCGACCTCGTCGATCTCGATGTCGTCCATACCGGATCCGTCGGAGCGGCGGTCACAAGAGGGTGGCTATTCGAGCGTCGCGGCCGCGCGGGCAGACTCGGGGACGATACGGCGTTCTACTCGGCGTCGCGCCGTCGGGCTCGCCGGCGGTATTCCCCGTAGGGATCTTCGGGACTGAACGGCGCGGGGGCGCTGTTGGCGGTCGGACCGTCGCACTCGGGGCACCGATCGCGGAGGGTGTACACCGGGCGGTCGTGGGCGGTTTCCCAATCGGCACAGACGCGAATGTCGGATTTCACGGGTATAAAAGCGGGTGCAGACGACTACTCGTCGTCCTCGCGACGGTCTCGGTGGAAGCCACCGATGCCGCCGACGGACTCGATCGCCTCGCGGGCGCGCGCTGCGGCGGCTTCGAGCTGGTCCTCGGCCGTCTTGTAGTCGGGCGCGCGGACCTTGATACGGTACTCGGGCGAGCCGACGTAGCCGACCTCAAGTTCGACGCCGTCGGGGATCTCGCCGTTGCCCTCGGCCGCTTCGAGGGCCGCCTTCACGTCGTCGACGCCGTCGGGGCCCATCGATTCGAGATCGACGTAGCCGGTCACGTCGACGTACGGGACAGAGACGTTGTCGCGGGCGGCCTCGACGATCGCCTCGAGCGCCTCCTCGTCGATGTCGACTCCGTCGAGCGCCTCGTCGCCGCTGATCGCGGCCGCCTCGAAGGCGTCGTACAGAGACTCGTACTCGACGAGGAGCGCGTTAGCGACCTCGGTGTACCGCTCATCGTCGACATCCTCGCCGAGCGCGATGAGCATCCAGTTGTCCGCCTTCTGGGCGTTCTTCCAGGCCTGTATCTTGTCCTTCCGCTGGTGTTCGTTGACGTCTTTGATCGACAGGTCGATCTGGTTCGAGGACTCGTTGACCTCCAGCACCTTCGCGACGACCGTCTGTCCCTCGCGGACGTGGTCGCGGACGTTCTTGATCCAACCGGATGCGACCTCGCTGATGTGGCAGAGCCCGCGCTTGTCCTCGTACTCGTCGAGGTCGACGAACACGCCAAAGTCCGCGATTTCGTCGACGTCGCCGACCACGAGTTCGCCGGGTTCGGGCCAGCCGCTGTACTTCATACGGAGTTGGTGAGGCGGTTACCGTGCCTCAACGGTTTCGACGATTTCGCCGTGGAACTCGGCCTCCCCGCCGGTCGGGGTCGCGAGCGTCGTGCCACAGACCGCACACGATACGACGGAAGCGGCCTTGCCAAAGACGATCTGTTCGTTCTCGCAGTCGGCGCAGACGACGCGATGGAAATCTCCTGCCATGCTTACTCCTGGAACGTGAGCCGGCCAGCGCGCCAGCCCTTGCGCATGTGGGCCTTACCGCAGTCGCCACAGCGGTAGTTCAGGTGGGTCTTTTTCGTCGGCTTGTCGCCACCGGGCACCTTCGAGTACCCGCCGGCGTTGCCGATCGTCGCGAGCGCGCGGCGTCGCTGGCGCGCGTCGCGTTTCATTCCGGTCGCCCGACCCGATCGAACCTTCTCCACCTCGTGCTCCTGGTGGGAGTCACAGTGCGGACAGTACGTGTTGAAACGACGTGGCATCTCCATGGATATCGACCTTGAGTCGCGGTTCGTCGCGGACGCTTAAAACGGGTTTGGTCTGTCGCGCGGGCGAGGCTGGCGTCGACGACGCCTCCTCCGCCCCGCGATCAGCCGCCCCACTCTGCAACGGCCCGCACCGGCGACCCGTCCCCGCCCCGGAGGCGGAGCGGGAAGGCGTACAACCGAAATCGGTCGGGGAGCCCGTCAAGCCCGCACAGGTTCTCGACGATCGGTAGGTCGCCTCGGAGGAGCGCGTCGTGTGCCGGGGTTCCATCGGGTTCGTCGCCCGCGGGGGTCACACCGTGCGTCCCCGAACCGGCCGGCGTCGGATCCGGCCCGAACGTGTCGAGGCCGACGCCCGCTCCGAGATCGCGACACTGCTCCGCCGCCGTCTCGGTTAGGTAGGGGTGATCGCGGTACCGCTCGGTCCCCCAGTGAGGCGCCCAGCCGGTACGAAGAACGAGAAGGTCGACTGCGGGGTCGATCGCGTCCGTTCCACCTCTGAGCGCGTCCGACAGCGTCGCCGCCCCGATCGATTCCCGTGGATCGAGCGGCCGAAGGTCGACGAGTCGCGCGTCGAACGCGAACTCGCCCACCGCTCGCTCGTCGATCGTGTCCCCCTTGGGGAGCGTGTGTCGCGGCGCGTCGACGTGGGTGCCGGCGTGGGTACCCGTCCGGAGTTCGCTCGTCGCGTAGCCGTCCGCCCCGTGGGTGGCGTCGGGCGCCAGCGTCACGTCGGGGTCGCCGGGATACGTCGGCATCCCCGTCTCGATCGGACGCGAGAGGTCGCGGAACATGGCGGGAAGTGGCGACCGCGGCGTTTAAAAAGCGGTGGGAGGCACCGGAGCGGCGGCGGCACCGGAACCCCGCCGGGAGAAGTCGCCTCCCTCAGTGCTCGACGAACTCGACGAGCACCCCGCCCGTCGACCGCGGATGGAGGAACGCGACCTCGTGGCCCCACGCACCTGGTCGGGGCTCCTCGTCGACGCGGTCAATGCCGAGGTCGCGAGCGCGGTCGAGCGCCGCCGCGACGTCGTCGGTCGCGAGCGCAACGTGGTGGATCCCCGGTCCCTCCCGGTCGAGGTAGTCGGCGATCGCGCCGTCAGCGGCGGGCTCTAAGAGTTCGAAATAGCCGCCGTCGTCGAGTTCGAGGAAGACGACGGACATCCCGTCGAACGTCTCCTCGTGAGCGATCGGCGCGTCGAGCAGTCCGTCGAACAGGTCGGCGAGGTTGGCGGCGTCGCGCGTTGCGACGCCGACGTGATCGAATCGCATACGTCCCCGATCGAGCGCCGCCGACTTATAAAGACTGAGCGACGATCTGTTCGGTCCCGTCCCCCGCAGGAACCCAAAGGTTTGGGTACGCTCCGGGAGTAACACAGCGCGACTTCACCAGTGAGCGACTCACAGACCGACGCGCCGACGGAGCAGATGACCTCGCGGAGCATCCTCGACTCGCTGCTCGAGAGCGGGCTCCACGAGATGAATCGGGAGCGATCCGGACTGCTGCTCTCGGGGCTCTCGGCGGGGCTCGACATCGGGTTCGGTCCGCTCATGATGGCGGTCGTGTTGACCCTCTCGCCGGGGACCTTCGGCGATCTCACGACCGAACTGCTGTTGGCGAGCGTCTACTCCATCGGCTTCATGTTCGTGATACTGGGCCGCTCGGAGCTGTTCACCGAGCACACGACGCTGGCCGTGATCCCGGTGCTCGATCGGCAGGCGTCGCTCCGACAGTTGGGTCGGCTCTGGGGACTGGTGTACGTCGGGAACATCGTTGGCGGCCTGCTGTTCACGCTGCTCGTGACCCTGTTGATGCCGGAGCTCGGCGTCGTCGATCCACAATCCTTCGAGACGATCGCCCTGAAGCTCGTCGACCACGACCTCCCGTGGCTGTTCATCGGCGGGGTCTTCGCCGGGTGGCTGATGGGCCTGCTGGCGTGGCTCGTGACGGCGGCCCGAGACACGACCGCTCGGATTCTCCTCGTGTTGATCGTCACCGGAACGATCGGGCTCCTCCACCTCCCGCACTCGATCGCGGGCAACGTCGAGGTGCTGTTCGGGCTCGTCGTCTCGGACGCCATCACACTGACCGACTACATCGGGTTCCTCGTGCTGGCGACGCTCGGCAACGCCTTCGGCGGCGCGGTCTTCGTCGCGCTGCTGAAGTACGGTCACGTCGTCCGCGGCGCGAACTAGCCGACGACGCGAATGCCCAGCAACGTGAACGAGCGGCGACGCGGGTGACCAGCGATCCGAGCGGCGGCCCGCCGATGATTTTTAAGTCTCACCCGTCGAACCGAAGCGACATGGAGCTCTCCAACACCGATTCGATCGCCGACAGCGGCGCGGAGATCCTCGCGTACGGGACAGCAGTGCGGTTGCAGTAGGTCGGCGGACCTACCGTCCGGGCTTGTACTCCCCAAACTCCTCGCGGAGTACGTCCGATATCTCTTGGACCGTCGCGTACGCCTTCACGGCGTCGACGATGTGGGGCATCACGTTCTCGGTTCCCTGGGCGGCCTCGCGCAGCGACGCGAGCGCGTCGTCGACGACGGCGGTGTCGCGGTCCGCTTTCACGTCCTGGAGGCGTTCGCGCTGGGCCTGTTCCTGTTCGGGGTCGACCTCCTCTAAGTCCATCTCCGGCTCCTCGTCGACCGCGAACTCGTTGACGCCGACGATGACGCGCTCGCCGTCCTCGATCTCGCGCTGGCGCTCGAAGGCGACGTCTTGGATCTGCCGTTGGACCCACTGGCTCTTCACCGCCTCCAGCATGCCGCCGCGGCGGTCGACCTCCTCGATGATCTCGAAGGCGTCCGCCTCGATCCCGTCGGTGAGGTTCTCGACGTAGTACGACCCGGCCAGCGGGTCGATCGTGTCGGCCGCGCCTGACTCGTGCGCGAGGATCTGCTGGGTGCGGAGCGCGGTCCGGACCGATTTTTCGGTGGGGAGCGCGAGCGCCTCGTCTTTCCCGTTCGTGTGGAGGCTCTGGGTGCCGCCGAGCACCGCCGCGAGCGCCTGGTAGGAGACCCGGACGACGTTGTTCTCGATCTGCTGGGCCGTCAGGGTGGAGCCGCCGGTCTGCGTGTGGAACTTGAGCTGCTTCGATTTGGGGTTCTCCGCGTCGAACCGCTCCTCCATGATCTGCGCCCACATTCGGCGGGCGGCGCGGAACTTCGCGGCCTCCTCGAAGATGTTGTTGTGCGCGTTGAAGAAGAAGGAGAGTTGGGGGGCGAACTCGTCGACGTCGAGGCCGGCGTCGATCGCGGCCTGCACGTACTCGATCCCGTCGCCGAGGGTGAACGCGACCTCTTGGGCCGCCGTCGAGCCCGCCTCCCGGATGTGGTACCCCGAGATGGAGATGGTGTTGAAGCTGGGCGTCTCGGCGGCACAGAAGTCGAAGATGTCCGTGATGAGCCGCATCGACTGCTCGGGCGGGTAGATGTAGAGGTTCCGCGCGATGTACTCTTTCATGATGTCGTTCTGGATGGTCCCGCGAAGCTCCTCGCGGGGAACACCCTGTTTGTCGCCCATGGCGACGTACATCGCGAGGAGGACGCCCGCCGGGGCGTTGATCGTCATCGACGTCGACACCTCGTCGAGTGGGATCCCGTCGAACACCGTTTCGAAGTCGTCGAGCGTGTCGATGGCGACGCCGGACCGTCCGACCTCGCCCTCGGCCATCGCAGCGTCGGAGTCGTATCCCATCTGCGTTGGAAGGTCGAACGCCATTGAGAGCCCGGAGGAGCCCTGATCGATGAGGTAGTTGAACCGCTCGTTCGTCTCGGCCGCGGTGCCCATCCCCGCGTACTGGCGCATCGTCCAGAGCCGCCCGCGGTGCATCGTCGAGTAGACGCCGCGCGTGTACGGCTCCTCGCCCGGGTTCCCCACGTCCTCGCGGTAGTCGTGGTCGGCGACGTCGGCCGGCGTGTACAGCGGATCGACCTCCTGGCCGCCCGTATCGGTGGTGAACGTCTCCTTGCGCTCGCCGAACCGGTCGACCGTCTCGCCGTAGGTCCCCGCCTCCCACGACGCTTTGGCCTCCCGGATCGCGGCCAGTTCCTCAGGGTCGTACATTATCGAATCGGTCGGCCGACCACGACTTAACACTTTTCGGGCGCGAGGCGACCGCGACGGCCCGACGCGGTTTCGAACCGTTGCCGGCAGTCGGTTTCAAGTGGCGAGCGGTCCATCTCCCGACATGGATGTCCTCTCCGACTCGGCCGAGCGGTTCCTCGCCGCAACGGCGCCTGAACACACCGCGACGCAGGCGGAGATGGCGGCCCTCGCGGACGACTGGGGGTTCCCGATCATCGGTCCCGAGGCGGGCGCGGTCCTGCGGCTGCTCGCCCGGATGACCGACGCCGAGCGTGTTTTCGAGTTCGGCTCGGGGTTCGGCTACTCCGCGACGTGGTTCCTGCGCGGCGGCGCCGAGGCGGTCGTCTGCACCGAGTTCGACGAGGACGAGGCGACCCGCGGGGTCCAGTTCGCCGCCGACGGCGGGTACGCCGACCGGGTGACCTTCGAGGTGGGCGACGCGATGGAGACTATCGAGCGCTACGCCGGCCCCTTCGACGTCGTCCTCATCGACCACCAGAAGGAGCGGTACGCCGACGCCTACCGGACGGTCCTCCCGAAGGTCCGAACCGGCGGTGTGATCGTCGCCGACAACATCACCAGAGGCCCCATCGACTTCGCGGACCTCGTCGCGCACTTCGAGGACGGCGCCCCGCTGCCGGACGCCGAGGTCGACGCGGAGACGCGCGGGATCGGCGAGTACGTCGGCACGGTGCGTTCCGACGACGCCGTCGAGACCGCGATCCTCCCGATCGGCTCCGGGATCGCGGTCTCGACGAAGGTGGCGTGAGGACGCGGCGGCGCGAGTCACTTATAAATGAATCTGCGGTCGGCGCGCTCCGGTGAGCGCCTTTTAAAGGCGCGAATCCGAGCGCGAGGGAGTCGCTGGCGCTGATCAGCGCCAGCGACGAGGCTGGGGAGGCGTGAGGCTGCAGTCGCAGTGCTGTATGGAGTGGGGCTTTGGAACTCTTCGTCGCTAGCTCGCCAGCAGTCATTTATAAGCGATCGACTGACGGTCCGAGAGCAGGAATCGCAAATCCCGTACTACTTATAAATAACCGCCTCGACGCTCCCGCGCTCAACGATCTCCCACACCACCCACACCACGCACGGACCGAACCTATTCGGGCGTCGACCCCGAACTTCGATCCGATGAAGGTGGGGCTCATCTCGGATATCCACGCGAACCTCCCGGCGCTCGAAACGGTCCTCGACGATATGCCCGCCGTCGACCGGATCGTCTGTGCCGGCGACGTGATCGGGTATAATCCATGGCCGGCGGCGTGCGTCGACCGCGTCCGCGAGGTGGCCGCGACGACCGTCCGCGGAAACCACGACCGCACGGTCGAGACGCCCGAGCGCTACCGAGCCAACCGGATGGCCGAGGCCGGACTCGAACACGCGAAGGCGACGCTGTCGGACGACCAGCTCGCGTGGCTCCGCGGGCTCCCGCGGACCGCCGAGATCGCCGGTGGACGGTACCTCCTCGTGCACTCACACCCCGCGGCCGAGCGAGAGGACGCCTACGTCTACCCGGACGAGTTCTCGAACCTGGACCGACACATGGGCGAGTACGACGGTATCGTCCTCGGACACACCCACGTCCAGGGGAAGCGGGCCGTCGCGGGCGGCGTCGTGGTCAACCCCGGCAGCGTCGGGCAGCCTCGCGACGGCGACCCCGATGCGGCCTACGCCGTGCTCGACACCCAGCGCGACGAGGTGGGCCTCCGACGCGTCGCGTACGACATCGATCGCGTGAGTGAGGCCGTCGCGGACGCGGATCTCCCGGCGGGGATCGCCGAGCGACTTTATAAAGGCGAGTGACGGTCGCAACCGAACGGCAACGCCGACCGGCCGAGTGACTCACGGCCAGATCCCGGCGACGAGCAGGAGATTTCTCGCGGCGATCGCGAGCGAGAGCAGCCCGACGCCGCCGCACATCACCGTCGCGACGAGCCGTCGGGTCCCGCCGGCGACCGCGACGGGAATCCCGATGACGACCATCCCCGCGGCCTTAGTGAGTAGCATTCCCGGCACGAGCCCGTAGCGAGCGATCAGCGCGCGGCCGATCGGCGACCCCTCGACGTACTCGCCGCCGGCGAGCGCGGCGTACGTAGTGCACATATCGGCGGTGATACCGACCGCCAAGAGGACGGCGGCGGCGACGAGTCGGGAAGGCACTGCCACAGCGCACGCGACGGATCGACATAAACGACCGGGAGAAGCACGGCGGTTGGTCCGATTCGGTCGGGTTCGCCTCGGCCCGGTTCGGTCCGATCCGGGGTGGCCGCGAGGCGCGCACAGCACGAATCCATTTAAACCGCCGCGCGCCGTACCACGGGTAATGAGTTCGTCCGACGACGAGTACGACATCGCGGTTGTCGGCGGGGGGCCGGCTGGTCTCACGACGGCGCTGTACGGCGCCCGACTGGGCCACGAGACGGTGCTGATCGACCGCGGCGGCGGCCGCGCGGCGATGATGGCCGACACCCACAACGTGATCGGCGT
>Ga0208138_100105_pt1 | contig 55688 bp, 50 predicted proteins | sample AntRauMetaRauer3_FD_184786 | JGI IMG/M metagenome (GOLD analysis project Ga0208138, IMG submission 184786) | Saline lake microbial communities from Rauer Lake, Antarctica, in enrichment culture - Antartic Rauer Lake 3 Metagenome Rauer3 (SPAdes)... ... | reverse complement strand
CCGCCGACAGCGACAGCTCTCCGTCGATCCGTCCGTAATTCTCTCGTCGAGACCGTCAGTACAACCGCTTCGACACAGAACTCAGGCCGCAGAAACAGCTAGCCGAGGATGCTTTGTGAGGTACTGATACTCGGCTTCGAGTGTTTCGTAGGCATCTCTGATCCACTGCGGGAGCCTGGGTTGGTCTATGTATCTCATAGTTCGATAATCCGTTTACCTGTCTTTTATAGGCGGTAGCTAGCGATTTTGCTCGCTTGGCAGGCTGGACAGCGAGTTTGTCTCATCTGAAGTGTCTGGCCGCAGTGGTGGCACTCGTATCGAATGTCTGGGTCGGTCGCAGAGAGCGCTGCTCGCAGATGCCGAAGCATATGCGATCATATGATACCGACTTGCAAATAGCTAGGCTGCCTGAGCGTCTGACGGCATTTGATAGTGGTTCTGGAGAATGTCTGTCGGCCTGTCGCTTTCCGCTGACATATCGACAAATAATGAACCGTGGAGTCAAGTATACCGACTGGAGAAAGAAACTACAGAGTACTACGTATGGAAATTCCGACTGAATTACTGACTCTCTTTTCGGCTCAAGTTGACCAGCACGATGGGAACTTCGTTATCGAGGTTCCGAGAGGCGAAGTCGATACTGGCGACGTCCAACGCGGTCAAACCTATCGTGTAGCGTTATTACCCGGACCGGTCAGCGATGATAATGACGATACTATGGTGTCGGATTCAGGTAGTGGTCCCGACCACTCGGATCCACCGGTCGAAGAGGGCGAACGGCGGACTGTAAAAATTGAAAGTATTGGCGATCAGGGCGACGGTATCACTCGCGTCGAGCGTGGATTTGTCGTCATTGTGAGTGAGACCTCTCTCGGTGAGGAAGTGACCGTAGAGATCACGAATGTAACAAAAAATGTCGCGTTCGCTGATGTAGTAGACCGCCCTAGTAACATCGAGTAAGAGGGCTAACGCCCGCCACTTCACGGGAAGCAACTTTCTCTATTAAAAGGGTTAGCCGTTGCTTGGAGCTGATTAGTGAGATAATCACAACTTTTGTGAAGCACGAGCGGACACCCGAGCGAGTGACGAAGCTCGGTATTCAGATGCATGTGGCGGTACTATCAATTTTGAATACTATCTCTGTTCTTGATAATTTGGGTGTCGCACGCTTTCGAAAAGCCGTCCACGATTGGGTGCAGAAGGCCGATCTACAGCCCGTTAGCGATAAACCACGAATCAGATCGGAGTCGCCGAAACGGTGATCCCCATCAACGATCAGCAATTCTGGCTGTACACCGCTGCGAATCCACAGACGAACGAAATTCTCCACCTGCGGCTGTTTCCGACCACTACAACCGCGCCCACAGAAATGTTTCTCAAAGAACTGCGGCGAAAACACGATGTCGAAACCGCCGTTTTGCTCGTCGATGGCGCAAAACACCTCCGAGTTGCGCTGCGACGAGCCGGGCTCCGAGTTCAGACACAACGCCGCGGAAATCGGACCGCTGTCGAACGTATCTTTCTAGAAGTAAGAACACGAACCTTTCCGTTTTCAAACTGGTTGGATCACGTCGAACCGAAGACAGCTGAAAATTGGCTCCAAACTGCTGCTGTCTCACCTCGGAACGGTTGACGCGGGTGATCTTGCACGTGTAAACCTGTATGTGAGTGATTGCGCTGTCTTCGGCGGTATGTATACGCACTTCTCACCTTGGTTCTCAAATTCGCTCATCGAGACAGGGGCTCTTACCTGTCGCAAATTCAAACTGCTGACGCGAGGTCCGCAAACAGCGCCTCCTCTCGATCCGCGAGGTCGTGTGCACGGTCGCTTGCGTCACCCAGGTAATCGATACACTCAGGCACGCTGTCTGTCTCGCTGATGGTTTTCAGCACACCGCCCAGGGATGACCACTCCTCAGCGATTCGGTGCATCCGCTCACCGAACTCGGCGTCAAGGCCAGCGTCCGTGCCGAGGGTGTCGAGAAAGGTCGCGTAGAGGCGGCGAAACGCACCACCGCCAGTTCCCCGGCGCTCGATGTTCTGGTAGGCAAACCGCGCAGTCCACTGTACGTCGTCGAACCGCGTCCACGCCGGGAGGTCGTCGGCGAACGCTCGGATAGCGTCCACGCCGCCACGCTCGTCGCCGTCGACGCCGTGTCGCATCGTCTCTGCTGCCAGGTCGACTGCCGCCAGCGTCGCAGCGTCAGTGGCGACTCTCGGGACTGGGTCCTCGATGGCGAGCCACCGCCGTTCGAGCGGCCAGAACCCGTGGTCGGAACTCCAGGCATCGTCGAACGTGGATCGAGAGACGGTCTGTAGCTCGGCGAACTCGCTGTCCGATATCGTCACCGAGTCGCTGTCGACGTCGACGACGACGATCGTGTGTGGACCGAAATGAGTGTCGCTACGGAAGTACGGGAGGTAGAAGAGATCGACGAAACACAGCGCCGGCCCGGACGCGAGTCGACGTTCGAGCGCGTCCCAGGTTGCTTCCGGCGGTTGGCTGGCTGTCTCCGTGACCGAGATGCCGAGGGTCTCGAAGAACGTCGTCTCGAGACGCGCATTCCGCCCAAGTATGATACGCGAGGCGGGCCCGCACTCGTCGTACTCGAAGCCGATACCTGCACCGAGGCCGAAACAGGCTGCTTCGTCGAACCCCCAGTCGTAGAAGGCTGCGAGATTTCGGAGGGATGCAGACCCACAGTGGTCGCCACCCGTATGCTGGTACTCGGTGAACATATCGAACACTGACACGACGGTAAAAAAAGCGTTATCGATTACCTCGACACCGACGGGGTGATGGTCCAGCCTGCCACGGAACGCTCGCCCCATTGCGATTCCGCCGTCGAGTCCGACGTTCTTGTCGAAGATTGTCTCGAGGGACAGCCTCGTCGACGCCGTCCGGGACACCAACGTACCCAGCGGTACTGGACGCTCTTCGTCGGGGCGGCTCAGTCGTCGACGGGTGACGCGTCGACCGAGAGTTCGTCGTCGCCGATACTGGCTTCCGGTTTCAGCAGCGTCTCCCGGTCGAATTCAGCGATGTCGTCGCCCGCAGCGACGCGTTTCGGCCAGTCCGGGTTCGCGAGCGCACTCGTCCCGAGCGTCAGGAGGTCTGCCCCATCCTCGAGAACTTGGCGTGCAGTCTCGGGTGTTCCCAGGCCACCGTTGGCGATGACGACTGTGTCGTCCGTGACGTACTTGCGGGCGGCTTCAGCGAGGGATGGGCCGTCGTCCCCGAACGTCGGCTCCGTGGCGTAGCGTTCGGTCGTATGGATGTAGTCCGCGCCTGCGGTAGAGAGTTCCTCGAAGAACACGGCCGCCGCGTCTTCGCCTTCGGGCCACTCGTAGCCGTAGTCGGTCACCATCGACTGTGATACCCGGATGCCGACGACGAAGTCGTCGGGCACTGCCTCGGCGACTGCCCCGACGACTTCGGCAGGATACCGCACTCGAGCGTCCGGCTCACCACCGTACTCGTCGTCACGCTGGTTCATCTTCTTCGAGAGGAACTCGTTGAGGAAGTAGCCGTTCGCGCCGTGCAGTTCCACACCGTCGAAGCCTGCGTCGTGGGCGTTAGTCGCCGACGCGACGAACCCCTCGCGCGCCGTGGCGAGGTCGTCCCGCGTGGCCTTCTCCGGGACGGGATACGTACCATCGCCACCGTATGCCTCGTTTTTCTCGCCGTCCGGCTGGACTGCCGACGGCGCGAGGGTCTCCTGGTCGGCGTTCTGTGGAATCCCCTGGTTCTGGGCACCGCTGTGCATCAGTTGCGCGAATACGGCCGAGTCGGCGTCGTGTACGGCATCAGTGACCCGGGTCCACGCGTCGACGTGGTCGTCTGTGACGAGCCCGGGCTGGTTGCGATAGCCCTTGCTGTAGGCGTCGTCGGTGTAGACGCCCTCGGTCACGAGAAAAGAGAACCCGCCCTCGGCGAACTTCGCGTAGTACTGGGCCATCCTGTCGGTCGCTCGGCCGTCGTCCGTCGCGCTCACCCGCGTCATCGGCGCCAGGCCCACGCGATTGTCCAGTGTCAACTCACCTAGCGATGTCGTATCGAACAGCATCTTGTGAGGAGCCTATGAACTGAACCGGAATAATCGCTCTGTTTCGAGTCACCAAGTTGCACTGGTTCATGTGGCTCCGACCAGCGCGTGACGTCGTCTCCAGCGCGCTCACCACTGAGACCGATGAACGGGCCGATACACTCGACGTATGACTGCCCGCGACCGCAGGCGAATTACAGTCCGAGGAACTCTTCGGCGTTCTCGAAGAGAATCTTCCGCTGGACGTCCTCGTCGAAGTCGGTGTGTTCTACGAAGGACGTGAGCCAGTCTTCGGGGTGAATCATCGGGTAATCTGTGCCGAACATCACCTTCTCCTGTAGAACCGACCCGGCGTAGTGGAGGACCTGCTCGTCGATGTACTTCGGTATCCACCCGGAGAGGTCCATATAGACGTTGCCTTTCTGCTGGCAGACGGCGAGTTGCTCTTTCTCCCAGGGAAAGGCAGGATGTGCCAGCAGAATCTGGAGGTCGGGGTGTTCGGCAGCCACGCGGTCGATGAGCATGGGGTTACCGTACTCGATGCGGAGGCCGCGCCCGCCCGGGCTGCCCGCGCCGAGCGTCGAGTTGCCGCCGTGGAAGATGACCGGCACGCCCAGGTCTTCGATGGTGTTCCAGAGGTGGGTGTGGCGGTCGGCAGAGGGGTCGAATCCCTGGGCGATCTGCTGGAACTTGAACCCCGAGAGGTCCAGGTCTTCGACACAGCGGATGGCTTCCTGGACGCAGTCGTCTTTCAGCGGATCGACGCTGCCGAACCCGACGAAGAAGTCGGGGTGCTCGTCGCGAATTGTCGCGACGTAGTCGTTGGGCACCGGCGGGCTCCCGGTGTTCGTCTCGGCGTCCCACCCGAGCAGGACGGACTTCCCGATACCCACGTCCTCGTACTCAGCCAGCATTTCCTCGTAGTCCCACGTCTCCAGGTCGGTTCCGAACTTGTTGGCGGCGTCTTCCATCATCTCGCCACCGGCGTCGTGCAGGAACTCGCTCGTTGGCTGATGTGCGTGCGTGTCGATGAGCCGCCCGCTATCCATTCCAGGAAGTTCGTTCTCCATACCGGTGGATGCGGCCAGGTGACCAAAATCCTATGGGTTACGTCCGAGGGCCACACCTGCCGAACGTCCCAATCACCGGCATGAAACTGGAACTGCCCGGTGCGTGTCCCGTCTCGTTACTCGACGATGATGGCACCCTTCATCCCGAGGCCGGCGTGTGGGTTACATTTGTACAGGACCGTCCCCGTCTCGTCGAAGGTCTGTTCGAACGTGAACCCCGCGTCGTCAGTCAAGGTACTCTCGAAATCGCCCCCGCTTTCTGCGACGACGTTGTGACCGCTTCCTTTGCCCGTCCACTCCCACGTGACCGTCGTTCCCGTCGTTACGCGAACGGCAGGCGGTTCGAACGCGTAGTATGCACCGTTCCCTTCCGTACCGACGCGTATCGTCACCTCGTCTGTCCCCGTCTCATCGACGATGCCATCGTAGTTGTCCACGTTCGAGAGGAACGAATCGAGATCGGTGCTGCTCTCGCTGGTCGTCGTGTTAGCAGGGGTCGTCTCCTCGCCGTCCGAAGTGGGCGATCCACCACTCGTCGATTCACTCGTCGAGTCACTCGTACAACCAGCGAGCAGTCCCGCGATTACCACCGCTCCGCTACTGCGGAGGACGGTACGTCGTGTGGTGTTCACATCCGACATAACTCTATTTACTACACCATTGGCATGGGTTAAATAGGTACCGGGACGGAACATTATAGTTCGAGAGTATTTGTACAGTATGAATTACAATATCTTGTAACAGCGAATTTAATGTTATACAATAACCTCGATTCTGACTGGTGGACCGACATACGGACCGGCAACGCGTCCGTCGAACTCGCGTCGGAGGCACCTCACCACGACGGCACTGGGTAGTTCGGACCGACCGGTGGAGTGTTCGTGACGGTTCCTCTTTCGTCCTCACCGTGCTGTTGCTCCGGCGGCGGTACGTCGTCAGGTTGCGATTCCCTGACCTGGCTCTCGGATAGCGCAGTGGCGAGGACACTGACGCAGCGTCCACGGAAAGAAACAGCCGGCTGAACGACGAGTTCAGTACCCGCTGAGATTGAACTCGCCCATCTGGGTATAGGTCGTGATACCCGAGGAATGGGGGACCTCGTCGGTCCGCCCCTCCATGAGCAGCCAGAAGAGAACTTCCTCTCCCTGAATCGGTTCGTCGTCCACGTACTGTGCAGGGTGATAGAACCCGAGCTCGGCCTGCGGGTCGTCGAGGACGCGGATCGCCTCCCCGATTTCGTCCTCTTTCGGGCGGACGACGACGACTTCTTTCATGTCGTCGAGTGGCACGTCGATGGTCTCTGGTCCGTTGGGGTTGGTAAACCGGAGCACCATCTCCTCGTCGCCCTCGAGATAGAACTCCGAATCGGGCGTGCGCCACTCGTCGCCGTCGAAGATTTGTGTTTCGACGCCGTCGGTCGTTCCGGGTGTCGGTTTCGTCATCCAGTTTTCGAGGTAGTACTGGGCAGGCCCGTCGTTCGCTCGCTCACGGTAGTCGTAGAACTCGGTGACGTAACCCGGCCCCTGACGTTGCCAGACCGGCATGAACACGCCGTCCTCGTAGAACTGGTAGTTGATGTAGTAGTTGTACGGCGCGAATCGGTGTCCGGAGTGGAAGTCGCGTGCGTTCTCGACGGCGCCGGTGTGGTAGTGCGTGCGGATGTTGAACCCACCAGGCCGACTCGGGGTCGAGGGATACTCCGTCTTGCCGAGGACTCCTGGACCACCGAGGTTGAGACTGTGGATGTCCCAGTAGATGAGTTCCCCGCTGATGACGGGTTCGTTGTTCGGGAACATCCACTCCCGGGTGTTGCGACCGTTCCGCTTGGGCATGTCGTAGCAGGTTGACGTACTGTACGGGGCCGTGAGTGAAAAGACGGGCTTGCCGTTGAAGTTGGCACTCACTTCCGCACCGACAGTCCGGGGACCGGACCAGTCGATACTCCAGCCGTCCTGCTCGAACTGCTGGGCCGGTTCCTCGATCCGGTGGAACCCGTTGGGTCCCGTAATCTGTGGCCGTTGCATCATCGGTGGCTCCGGGACTTCGCCCAGCACCGACTCCCCAGTCGAACTCATCTCACGGGCCATCTGCTGGATGGGGTGTTCGGTGAAGTCGTCGACGATGTTGACGTCGAGGAGTTCGGCTTCTTCACCCGTCACGTCGATGAAGCCGCTCACGACCTTGAGGTCCCCGTCGTCCATGACGAAGTACGCGAGGTTGGATACTTCACCGTGGGCGTAGTCCCCGTAACTGGTGATGATTTCGGCCGCTTTGACCATCGGGTACCACTCTTTCCCGTCCAGGTGTTGCGAGATTTCCTCTTTTTTCAGCATCTTCTCGTGGCGGTCCCGCTGGGTCTCGTTCCAGTCACCCCTGGTCCACGTGACGTCGATTGGATCGTTGATTTTCAGTCCGACGATGTCGTCGGTACGCCGGTCGATGAGGCCGTATATCACCTGTCGGTCCGTCGCGGTAACCTCGAACGATCCCGATTCGGGACCACCGTCGACAGTCATGCCAGTCGTCCCCTGGATGCTGATGGCGTCCAGCCGGTTCGTCAGCGGGTCGTACGCCTCGAACGAGGCGACCCAGTCACTCGCGACTTCGCTCACTTCCGGATCGGAGACGAGGGCTTCGACCGCGTTCCGTTTCCGGTAGGTCCACAGCTCTTTGAACCCGAAGTCGCTCACGTCCCGGGGACCGATACGACGGGCGGACGTGATTCGCTCACCCGGTTCGGGCGGGTCCGACGGCTCAGTGTTGGCCGGTTCCTCGGTCGGGGTCGCCGTTGCAGTGTCTGTCGGTGTCCCCGACGGTGACCCGTCGCCCTCTGTTGATGAGTTACAGCCAGCAATAGAAACCCCAGCAGCTGAACTGAGGGCCGCAACGAACCGACGTCGACTCATGTTCTGTATTCGACTCTGGATGTCTTGGTTTGCCATACCGTGACATATGATTTTTTCACATGGTATTTATATGTTGGGGTGACAATTCAATCCATTACTCCTCACGTGGTCTCGTGATTGACTTCGTTTGCATATACTCACGCAGCGTCTCGTGGCCGCCCTCGCGGCCGATTCCCGACTGGTCGTACCCCCCGAACGGTTGCCCTGGAGGGAGCGCGTTGAACGTGTTGATCCAGATGTTGCCGGCTTTCAGGTCGTTCGCGACCCGGTGTGCGTAAGAGATGTCGTCGGTGACGACGCCTGCGGCGAGCCCGTAATCAACGTCGTTCGCGAGTTCGATCATCTCGTCGTAGTCGTGCCATTCGACGATGACCTCGACGGGACCGAAAATCTCCTGCTGGACGACCGAGTGGTCGTGGTCGATGTCGTCGACGACGGTCGGTTCGACGAAACACCCCTCCGCGAGCACACCCTGGGCGCCCGTGCCGCCCCCGGTCAGAATGGTCGCGTCAGATTGCTGGGCGAGATCGATGAAGTGGAGCGTCTTCTCGACTTCGACGCGGCTGACCTGGGGGCCGAGGTCTGTCGACTCGTCGAGCGGATCGCCCATCTCGAGGTCGGCGACCCGGTCGAGAAAGGCCGAGACGAACGCGGGCTTGATGGACTCGTGGACGAGTAGCCGCGTCCCGGCGCTGCAACATTCCCCGCCGTTGAAGAACATCGCGTCGGATGCGATCTCGGCTGCAGTCTCCGGGTCCGCGTCCGGCGCAATCACGAGCGGGCTCTTCCCGCCGAGTTCGAGCGTCACGTCCGTCACTGTGTTCGCGGCGGCCTTCATCACGCCCTGACCCACCTCGGTCGAGCCGGTAAAGCCGATCTTGGGAACTCGGTCGTGCGACACCAGCGGCGCACCGGTTTCCGGGCCGGTCCCGGAGACGACGTTGACGACGCCGTCGGGGAGGACATCCTGTAGTTCCCGCATGTACAGGAGAATCGACACGGGCGTTTGCTCCGCTGGCTTGAGGACGACGGCGTTGCCGGCGGCCAGCGCGGGTGCGAGTTTCCAGACCGCGAGCAGCAGGGGGAAGTTCCAGGGGACGATGGCGCCGACGACGCCGTAGGGCTCTTGTCGCGTCTGGATGTGGTACTCCCCGTGTGGGACGGTTTTCCCATCCACGGTTCGGGCAGCGGCGGCGAAGTAGCGGAGATGGTCGACGGCGAGGTCCATGTCCGCCCGCGCCTCGGTGAGCGGTTTCCCGTTGTCGAGGACTTCGAGCTGGGCGAACGTCTCGGCGTTTGCCGCGAGGCGGTCGGCCATCGTCTGGAGGAGTGCCTGCCTGTCAGCTGGCGTCGCGTCGGCCCACCGCTGCTCGTAGGCGTCCCACGCGGCGTCGACTGCCCGATCGATGTCCTGCGCTCCCCCTTCCCTGACGGACACGAGCGCTTCGCCGGTCGTCGGGTTCATCGACGCGAACGTGTCGTCGATTGCCCCGCTACCCCGCTCGCCACCGACGAAGTGTTCGAGCGGGCCGTCCGGCAACAGATCGTCGGCGAGGTCGCGGTGTCGACGTTTGATAACTTCGAGTCGTGTCTGTGAATCCGGTGTCATACTGAATCAACTACTGGTAGGGTTCCCTCGAGAGGGGGTCGTGTTGTTCATTCGCATACTCCGAGAGCCACCAAGATAAAGATTACAGCTATCCCCGCCGTCGTGCCCTCACTGATTGACCGAAAGCCGGTCGGTAGATTCCCCCTCCTCGCTCGACTGTTCAGGTGACGGGAGGTACTCCGCTGCATCCATCTGCCGGAGGAGGTCGTCGAACACGGCAGCGGACGTCTCGAACTTGTGCATCGTCGGGAACGCGGTCTTGTCGATCTGTGCGATGAAGTTCCCGTACTCCTTGACGAACTCGTGGCGCCAGTCCTCACTTTCCTCCGAGGACGCGAACTGGGCGACGAACTGCCACTCGTGGTAATCGTCGGCGCTGACGAACATCACGACGTGTGGGTCGTCGCGGAGTTGCTCGAAGCACTCCTTCCAGTTCTCGTCGAAGTTCGAGTAGTGAAACGCGACCTGAAAGAGATAGTACTCGAAGATGTTCCTGTTCGGAACGGCCTGCATCGAGAAGATATCGTCGTCCCGCATATCATTGAGGATCTCGTTGACACGATTGTGGGACAATGATATATCGAACTCATCTTCGAGAATATCTCGAATTTTACTCACTGGGGCGTCCGGGTATTTAACCCGGGCCTTCAGGATGGCGATGTCCCGCGCCGACAGGTCGAAATCGAAGTCGTTGTCTCGGAGCATGGTGATTGTGTTTGTTACCGATTTGGGGTCTCCAATTTACATAAGTGTTGTCCACGCCCGCGAGGACCATCTCTCGCTGGCAGCCTGGATTACAGTATAATGTTCACTATCTAACTATATCTGGGTGTCGCAGACGGACTGTTCCCGTCGCCTTTTGCACGCTGAAGGTGAACCAGCGCGCATCAGGCCCGCCCGGGTAAACGCCGCCACGATTGGGGGACGCTTCCGCCGAAGACGTTATGATATGCGGTCTTGGTGTACAGTGATATTATAGTTAACTGTATTTGACCCATAATACGTAAACATATAATCTAACTTCAGATAGTTATTTAATTGATGATGATAGATATTCCCACGGTTCCACATGAGTACAACGAGTGACAGTTCGGACGACGAGGGAACTGCAATCAGGGAACGGCACCGCGCCGCAGCCGCGGACGCGCTTCCGGAGCATCTTCAGCTGTACGTTGACGGCGAGTTCGTCGACGGGGACAGCGAAGAGACTATCGAGACGCGAAACCCGACGACCGGGGAAGTCCTCGCCGAGGTGCCCGCCGGGAACGCGACTGATATCGATCGCGCAGTCGACGCGGCACAGGCCGCGTTCGAGAGCGAGTGGCGATCGGCCTCGCCCGGCGAACGCCAGCGGGTCCTGTCGGAGCTGGCACGCCTCGTCGAGGAGAACCAGGAGACGCTCGCGACACTCGAAGTGCTCGACACCGGGAAGACAATCACCGAGGCGATGGGCGATATGGGGCTCGTCATCGACCACCTCACGTACTATGCTGCAGCGGCGCGCACGGTCACCGGTGAAACCCGGGAGACAAACGACCTGTTCGACCGCGAGAAACAGGTCCTCACGGTCAAGGAGCCCTACGGCGTCGTCGGCGCCATCGTCCCCTGGAACTTCCCCCTGCTGATCGCGGTCTGGAAGCTGGGTCCGGCACTGGCTGCCGGCAACACCGTCGTCCTCAAACCGTCCGAGGAGACGCCCCTGTCGATTCTGAAGCTGATGGAACTGGCTGACGACGTCGTTCCGGACGGCGTCCTCAACGTGGTCACCGGCTACGGCGAAGACGCCGGCGAACCCCTCTCGACGCACGAGAACGTTCCGAAGATCTCCTTTACCGGGTCGACCGCAGTCGGCAAGGAGATACTCCGCAACTCCGCTGCAGACGTCAAGGAGACGACGCTCGAACTCGGTGGCAAGAGCCCCGTTATCATCTACCCCGACGCCGACATCGAAGACGCCGTGGAGGCCGCGATGATGGCCATCTTCTTCAACAAAGGCGAATGTTGTGCGGCCGGGTCGCGGCTGTTCGTCCACGAGGACATCGAAACGGAGTTCCTCGACGCCTTCACCGGCGCCGCCGCCGGCATGAAAGTCGGTGACCCGCTGCTCGAATCGACAGATATGGGGCCGAAAGTATCGACCGACCAAGTCGAACGCACCGCCGAATACGTCGAGTCTGCCCGCGAGAGCGGTGCGACCATCCGGACCGGCGGCACCAGACCCGACGACGAGGAACTCCAGAGTGGCGCCTTCTACGAACCGACGGTTATCGACGACATCGACCACGACCACGAGGCTGTCCAGGAGGAGATCTTCGGCCCAGTCATGGAGACGTTCACCTGGAGCGACGAGGAAGCCGTCATCGAGCGGGCCAACGACGTCGACTACGGGCTGGCGGCAGGCGTCATCGCCAGCGACGTCACCCGGGCGCTCCGGGCCGCCCGGCGCCTGGAAGCGGGCGTCGTCTGGGTCAACCACTACAACGACGTGTCGGCAGGCCAGCCGTTCGGCGGCTACAAACAGTCCGGGAACGGCCGCGAGAACGCGATGGAAGCCATCGACGAGTTCACCGAGACGAAAGCCATCAACATCAACCTCGGCTGATCGACCCGCCAGCATCTCCACCTCGCAGAGTCGGTCTCACCGAACCCCCGCTGTTATCCTTGCGACAACCTAGCTTTCCCACTGGTGCCATTAGATACCCGTGTCTTTGTGCGTGGGTACATACCCGCAGAACCGCATTCCTTGCTGGGAATGACAACATCGGCAACGGCCTCGCATTCCGTTTTGCAGCAGACAGGGCACGTGGCGCTTGCGTCAGTTCCCACCCCGTCGTTTACTCGAACTCCGGCTTTCGGTCGTTGAGAAACGCATCGACGCCCTCTGCGTGGGCGTCCGTGTCGTAGGCGAGCGTCTGGAAGTGTGCCTCGCGGTCGAGGCCGTCGCGCCACGACGCGCCCAGGTTGTCGTGAATCGCCTGTTTGGCCAGTGCGATGGAGTCCGTCGGCTGGTCGGACAGCGTCTCGACGAGGTCGGCGACGCGCTCGTCGAGGTCGTCGTCGGGGACGACCTCGTTGACGACATCCATCTCGGCCGCCTCGGTCGCGGAGATGAGCTCGCCCGTGAACGCGAGTTCCTTCGTCTGGCGGAGGCCGATGAGTCGGGGCAGCATCGCGGTGGCGCCCAGGTCCGGAATCAGGCCCACGTTGATGAACGACGCGCCGAACCGGGCAGACTCGCCGGCGTAGGCGAAGTCCGCGACCGCGGTGAGCGCCATGCCAGCGCCCACGGCGTCACCGTTGACCTTCGCGACGACCGGGACGGGCGCGGTCAGGACGGCCTCGGCGACGCGGCCGAGCGTCGTGCGGACGCGGTCGTACGCTTCGCGTGCTGATTCGTCCCGGGCGGCCATGGCCTCGATGTCGCCGCCGGCGCTGAACGCCTCCCCCTCGCCGGTGATGACAGCGGCGTCGTGGTCGGCCGGGTCGAGACCAGTCAGCGCGTCCGCGAGTTCGCGTGCGACGTCGGCAGTCATCGCGTTGTACGCGTCCGGGCGGTCGAACGTCAGCCGTCGAACGGAACCGTCGTCGATGCGCATGTCTCGTCTCTCGCGGACGACCCACAATTACTCTTCGTTACGTGCCCGCCCGTTAACCCCGGGAAACAGGTCCGAGAACAGCGCGTTCTGCGCCCGGTGGAGTCGCTCCAGAAACGCCGTCTTGCTGATGTCGAGCGCGTCTGCGACGTCGTCGGCCGTCGCTTCCCGCGGTACCTCGAAGTATCCAAGTTCTAGCGCGTGCCGGAGGCTCTCTGCCTGTGCTGGCGTGACGTCCCACTGTTTTTCGACCGCGTTGTCCTCGTCGGGCCGCATCGAGTACACCCGTTTGAGCTGGATACCCACCGTCTGGCCGGCCGTCTCCAGCACGTCCTTGAGGATGTCGTTGCCGACGACTGCTCCGGCCAGGATGGCGTTCCCGTCCTGGTAGGTCAGCGACTCGACCATGAAACCCGTGCTGATGAGTTCGTGGACGACGCAGGGACTGAGGGAGAGACACCGGTAGCTGTATCGGCCGTCCGTCTCCGCCTGGTAGAGGTAGCGGATACGATTGTCTTCGTCGAGTACCTGGGTGAGGTCGTCGTTCGGGGTCGAACTGAACCGGAGCAACACGTTCCCGTCGTCGCGCATCAGCGGCGGCGCCGCGTCGATGCTCGCTCCGGTCCGCTGAGACGCGTCTGCGAGCGGGCACTGGTCGCCCTCGATTCGGAACTCGGCCATCAGGCACTCGTCGATCATCTACCGCGATGTGTGGGGCGATAGTATATAAAACCAGTCTATAAACTGCATAATTACTAAGCAAGAACCGCCCATAGTAAGATGTGTACAATGAACGTTGAGCAAGTTAAGGCAAAAGCGGAACCGCGGGCGTTCAACCCGCAGGACGACCTTCCGGAGGAGTATCGGAAGGCAGCGACGCGAATGCTCGAGTTCCACGCGAACAGCGAGATTATGGGGGCCTACCTCGAGCGCCCGTTCATCCGGAAAGCACCGAGCCTGGAACGGAAGATGGCGTTCAGCGCCAAAGTGCAGGACGAGATCGGCCACGGGCAGTTGCTCTATCGGGCCGCCGAGTCGCTCGGTATCAAGACGCGTGAGGAGATGCTCGACGACCTGGCGGAAGGCAGGGGGAAGTTCCTCAACTGCTTCCACTACCCGATGGAGTCGTGGGTCGAGACGCCGATGATCGCCTTCTTCGTGGATGGCGCCGCGATGCGTCGGCAGGCGACGCTCAAGAAGTCCAGCTGGGAGCCCTACGCTCACGCCATGGACAAGATCTGTTTCGAGGAAGGGTTCCACGTCAAACACGGCGAAAGCATCCTCTCCGAGCTGATGAACGGCTCCCGGAAAGAACAGGAGATGACCCAGGAGGCCTTCGAGAAGTGGTGGCCGCGCATCCTGCAGTTCTTCGGTCCGACCGACGATCAGTCGTCCCACCACGACTTCTCGGCCGACACCGGTCTGAAGGTCATGACCAACGACGAACTCCGGAACGCGTTCCTCAACACCTACCTCCCCAAGGCCAGGAAGTACGGCCTGGAAATTCCGGACGAACCACGCATCCGCGAGAACGGCGATGGCACCTACGACGTCGTCGAGGACGATCTGGACTGGGACGAGTTCTTCACCGTCGCCAAGAACGAATACGAACCCGGCGTCGGCCAGATAGAGGGTCGCAAGCACGCCCAGGACGCAGTCCAGTGGGTCCGCAACGTCCTCGAGGAACAGGAAGCCCCCGCAGCGGGCGGCCACTCACCACAGGCGGCTGACTAACAATGATCTGGGAGGTCTTCCGACAGAACCAGGCGGGTGACTATCACACCCACTGTGGCAACGTTCACGCACCCGACCGGGAGATGGCACTGCTGTTCGCGGAGGTCCAGCACGGTCGACGGAAGCCGACCAACAGTCTCTGGGTCGTTCCCCAGGACGAGATCGGCGAGGTCGACGCCGAGGAAACCAAGTTCGGCGGAACGACGGACAAATCCTACCGATTCGCTCGGACCTACAACGTCGAACCGGCTGCCGAGGAGGTCGAAGCCTCCGAGAAAGAGCTCAACCAGGCAGAGCGCAAACGGGGTGATGCCTGATGGCAGCCACAGACGACGCCGAGTTCGCCTCAGTCGATGACCTCGACGAGGAGACCGAGGCCGCCGTCCAGGACCTGCTCTTCCGGCTCGCCGACGACGAACTCGTCCTGGCCGAACGCTACACCGAGTGGCAGGTCCGTGCTCCCACGCTGGAGTCGGATATCTCGCTGGCCAACATCGCCCAGGACGAACTGGGTCACGCTCGACTCTGGTACGAGGTACTCACGGACTTCGGCTACGACGAGACCGACCTGATCTGGGAGCGCGACGCCGATGACTTCCAGCACAGCACCCTCGTCGAACAGCCCTTCGAGGAAGGCAACTGGTCAGATGCCATCGTCCGTGGCTACCTCTACGACGTGGCCGAAGACGCCAAACTGCAGGCGCTCGAAACCTCGACGTTCGCACCCATTCGCGACCGCGTGGGGAAGGTTCTCGGCGAAGAGGACTACCACCTCGAGTTCGCCGAGAACTGGCTCAAGCGGCTGGCGGCCAACGACGAGAGCCGGGAGCGCATCCAGGCTGCCGTCGACCGCCTGTACCCCTACGCGCTGACGCTGTTCGAGCCGACCAACGAGGACGTCGAACAGACCATCGTCGACGAAGGCCTGCGCGGCGAGGACCTGGTCGAACTACGGGACACGTGGCACGACCGCGTCAGCTCCTTCCTCGAGTCCATCGGTATCGAGGTACCGGGACTGGACCTCCCTGACCAGTACGACGTTCACAGCTCGCCGAACGACCTTCCGGACAAGACCGGTCGCGACGGCGACCACACGGAGCACTGGGCACCGCTCCTCGACGAGATGACGGAAGCCTACGACGAACTCGAACGCGACTACGCAACCCACATCATGGACGATGAGTAGCGACTACGAGCGCCCTGACGGGGACGACAACGACGCCACGCCGTGTGGCTACACCGACTACGAGACCGCCGACGTCGAGTACGACGAGAAAGAGTCCGTCGACGGCGAGGTGCCAGCCACCGGCGAGGGCGCAGCGGGCGTCGAGCGTCGCGTCTGGGAGGCGCTTTACGAGGTCGAGGACCCGGAGATGCCGATCTCCATCGTGGACCTGGGACTCGTCTACGGCGTGACCGTGGCGGACGGCGTCGCCTCCGTCGACATGACGCTGACCTACACGGGCTGTCCCGCCCGCGAGATGCTCCTCAACAACGTCAAGCAGTCCGTGGCCGGCGTGGATGGCGTCGAGACCGCCGACATCAGTATGGTCTGGTCTCCCGGCTGGACCGTTGACATGGTCTCCGAACAGGGCAAAGAAGCGCTTCGCGAATTCGGACTGAGTGTGTAACTATGAGTCGACTTGACCCCAGCGTTCAGACATCAGGCGAGCTAGAGGGAGCCGAATGCCCGTACTGCGGCTCCGAGAACACCGAGCGCGACCACCCGAAAGGGCCGTCGCTCTGCCGGTCGATGCACTACTGTAACGACTGCGAACAACCCTTCGAGAAGTTCGCGTAACGCCCCTGGTCAGCGGTCGGTACCGGGGCCGACTGCGTGACCGGTTCCGACGTACCTTCTGCCATTTTCGGCAGTTCCCACACTGCCGGCGGGCTCCACCGCCAGCCACATCCCGGACCGTTTCGGCGGTCTTCAAGCCGTCGGTTTCGCCGGTCGACAAGTCTCGTTTCCGTCGACGACGACTGCCACCGCCCCGGCGGGGGCGGTGATGGCGGGAACCGCGGCGTCCGGCTCCTCGGTCCTGGTCACGCGTGTCACACCTAGGTCCTACTCGACAAATTGCGCTCGGAAACGGAGGCCTCTCCGGACGACCCGTTCCCAGGTCCCGTCGGGCGCCATGCCAGCTGGGGCGCTGCGTAACCGTGCACCGACCACGTCCTTCCGGGGGCCGACAGCTCACTCCAGGTTGACGTGGACGTTCTTGACCTCGGTGTAGGCTCTGACCGCTTCTTCGCCCTGGGCTCGGCCGTGACCGCTCATCTTCGTGCCACCGAACGGCGTCTGTGGCCAGGTGTTGGGCGTGTCGTTGACCATGACCATCCCGTACTCCAGTTTGTCGGCCATGTCGTGGGCGCGGGTGAGGTCGTTGGTCCAGACACAGCTCGTCAGGCCGTACGGCGAGTCGTTGGCGACCTCGAGTGCCTCGGCTTCGTCTTCGACTTCGATGATCGACAGCACCGGCCCGAAGATCTCTTCGCGAGCGATGGTCATGTCGTTCGTCACGTCGGCGAAGACGGTCGGCTCGACGAAGTGGCCAGCGTCCCTATCGTCCGGGACGCCGCCGCCGGCGACGACCGTCGCGCCCTCGTCCTTGCCGGTCTCTATGTAGTCGAGTATCTCCTGTTGCTGGCCCTCACTGACGACCGGTCCCATCTGTCCGTCGTCGTCGATGCCGCTCCCGAGCGGGATGTTCTCGGCGATTTCGGCCATCTTCTCGACCATCTCGTCGGCGACGTCTTCGTGGACCACCAGCCGGGAGTTGGCCCAGCACATCTGGCCGGCGTTCATGAAGATACCATACTGGATACTCCGCGCGGCCGTATCGAGGTCGGCGTCCGGGAAGACGATAGCCGGGCCCTTGCCACCGAGTTCGAGTGTCACGTCGGTGACGCTGTCGGCTGCGTCCTTCTGGATGGTCTTGCCGACGCCGGTACTGCCGGTGAACGTGACGTGGTCAACGCCGTCGTGGCCGGCCAGCGCGCTCCCTGCGCCGCTTCCGGACCCGGGGATGACGTTGACGACGCCGTCGGGCAGGCCGGCCTGTTCGGCCGCTTTCGCGTAGTACAGCGCCGACAGCGGTGTCATACTGGAGGGCTTCAGGACGACGCTGTTCCCGGTCGCCAGCGCCGGGGCAACGCTACGGCCGGCCAGCTGGAACGGGTAATTCCACGGCGAGATGTGTGCGGTGACGCCCACGGGTTCGCGCTTCGTGTAGTTGAGGCGTGAGTCCGAGACGGGGATCTGCTCGCCCTCGACTTTGTCGGACCAGCCGGCGTAGTAGCGGAACGTGTCCACGACGAGGTCGATTTCCAGTCCCGCCTCGAAGGGAGTCTTCCCGTTGTCGTGGGATTCGACCATCGAGATCTCGTCTTTCATCTCCTCGATGGCGTCTGCCATGGCGTGCATGTACTGACCCCGGACGTCGGGGTCCATCGTCCGCCACTCCGATTCGTGGGCGGCGGCGTCTCCTGCGGCCGCGACGGCCGCGTCAACGTCCGTCTCGTCAGCTTTCTCGACCGTCGCGTACGTCTCTTCGGTCGCAGGGTCTTCGGTGTCGATGGTCTCACCACTGCTCGCAGCAGTCCATTCGCCGTCGATATACAGGTCTGTCGGGCCGGAGTATTCCATTGCATTCTGTAGCAACGGCGCTGCACTATTAACAGTTTATGTCAGGGCCGTGCTCGCCCTCGGGTAGCGGGGCGGTCACGCCGCCGTCAGGGTTCCTCGCTCGACCGGATCGTCAGGGCCGAGCGTGGGGAGGCGACGCACAGAAGCCTGCTGTTTCTCCCACTGCGCGAGCACACGCTCTTCGCTCTGCTCGATCTCACCGTCGATCTCTTACAGGAGGCACAGACCCCCTGCAGGCAGGAGTACTGTAACTCGATGCCGTCGTCGAGCGCCGCCTCGAGGACGTACTCGTCTTCGGCTACCTCGATCTCGACGCCTTCTGCAACAAACTCGCAGGTGTACGTTTCGGTGTGGGTATTTCAAGATTCCGCGGGAGGCTACCGCAACCGACGTCGCCGACCTCGGAATGAGCAAGTCCTCGTTCCTGGGGCGACTCAAGCGTGCGCAACACACCGTGTTCGCGCAACTGTTCGGCAGCGTAAACTGACTCAGTCCTGCTTTTTGATGAGGAACTTCATGTCGCCCTCGAAGACGGTCGTGCCGTCCTGGTTCTCCATCTCCGTGTCCAGCACGACGAGGCCGGCGTCGTCGCGGCCGATCTCCTTTGTCTCCGTGACGACCATCTCGAGCTGGAGCGTGTCGCCGATGTAGACCGGGTTCGGGAGGTCCATGTAGTTCATCCCCAGGAACGCGACCGCGGTCCGCTCGACGATGCCCGTCCGGTAGACGAAACCGGTGGCCTGGACGAACGTCATGGGGCCGTGGGCGATGCGTCCATCGAAATCGTCCTGTTCAGCCGCGTACTCCTTGTTGGTGTGGAGTTCCGTCCAGTCGCCGCTGAGTGCCGAGTGCATCACGAAATCGGATTCCGTGACCGTGCGGCCGACGCTGATGAACTCTTCTCCCGCTTCGAAGTCCTCGAAGTGGTGTGGCTCGTAGCTATAGGCCATACCCTGACATCTTCCAGTGTGGGTAAATAAGTTACCGTTTGTCGGGTCTCGTCTGTTGCGATTCTGACCAGTCACCAGTACGTATTTATTCCAGGTTGCAAAACGTGGGCCTGTATGGCAAACGTACCTGACGAGACACGGGCACGTATCGAATCCGACGCGTACTGCGAGACGCTCGGTATCGACGTCACAGATCTCGAGGCGGGCTCTGCCCGCACGGAGCTGACGATTACCGAGGACCTGCTGAACTTCCACGGGACGCCCCACGGTGGGGCCATCTACTCGCTGGCTGACGCGGCGTTCGCCGCGGCCTCGAACTCCCACGGCGAGACGGCCGTCGCACTGGAGACGAACATCTCGTATCTGGAGGCCGTCGAGACCGGCGAGACGCTCACGGCCACTGCCGAGGAGACACACGCCGCTGGTCGCACAGCGGAATACGAAATCGAAGTGACGAGTCAAGACGGTAATCGCGTCGCTACGTTCCGCGGTCGGGTTTACCGCCCCTGAGCAGGCTTCGTTATCGGTGGTCGAAGACGCGCTGGACCTTGCCGACCTGGGTGCGCTCGATGCCACCAGGGTCGACGATGTCGAGTTTGTCCGGCGTGAACTGCAGGACGTTCGACAGGCGCGTGGTCACCGTGTCGCGCAGTTCGGCCTCGTCTCCGTCGAACTCACCGTCCCGCTCGATAGTGAGTTCCATGATGTCGAGGTTTCCGTCCTTGCGGAGGTCGATGCGGTAGTGGGGGGCGACGCCCTCGATGTCGAGGACGACGTGTTCGATCTCGCTGGGGTAGAGGTTGACCCCGCGGACGATGAGCAGGTCGTCGGCACGACCGGTGACGTTGTCCATGCGGACCATCGTCCGGCCGCACTCACATTTGTCGTAGTTCAGCGTCGTCAGGTCGCCCGTCCGGTAGCGAAGTACCGGGAGCGCCTCCTTTGTGAGCGTGGTGAGGACGAGTTCGCCCTCTTCACCTTCCTCGACGGGTTCACCCGTCATTGGGTCCACGACTTCGGGGTAGAAGTGGTCCTCCCAGATGTGGAGCCCGTCCTGGGCCTCGTGACACTCGTTCGAGACGCCAGGGCCGATGATTTCCGACAGTCCGTAGATGTCGATGCCGTTGACGTCGAGGCGCTCTTCGATTTCCTCGCGCATCGGGTCCGTACAGGGTTCCGCCCCGAAGATGATGGTCGAGATGGGGAGATCCCGCGGGTCGTAACCCATCTCCTCGGCTGTCTCTGCGAGATAGAGCGCATACGACGGCGTACAGGAGAGGGCGTCACTTTCGAGGTCGGTCATCAGTTCGACCTGGCGCTGGGTCCCACCGCTTCCGATGGGGATGACCGTCGCACCGAGTTCTTCGACGCCGTAGTGGAGGCCGAGGCCCCCAGTGAACAGGCCGTACCCGTATGCGTTCTGGACGGTGTCACCCGGATTGATGCCGCTGGCGCTCAACGACCGGGCGACGACTTCGCTCCAGACGTCGAGGTCGTCCTCGGTGTAGGAGACGATCTTGGGCTTGCCGGTGGTGCCGGAGGAGGCGTGGATACGCTGTATAGCGTCGTCCTCGACGGCGAAGAGGCCGTCGGGGTACTCGTCACGGAAATCCTCCTTCGTCGTCATCGGGAGTTTCGTGATGTCCTCGACGCCGTCGATATCGTCGGGTGAGACGCCGGCGTCGTCGAGTTTTTCGCGGTAGAACGGCACGTTCTCGTAGGCACGTTCGACCGTCTCCTGCAGGCGGTTGGCCTGTATTGCACGAATTTCTGTGCGGTCTTTGGTATCTATAGGGGAATACACCATGCTTCAAACATTGATTGCACGATACTCATTAAAAATGATTGGGGTCTGTTTCTCATAGGCTGGATAACAGTTCGTGAGGACGATGTGCATACTCGTCTCGGACGTCCGGGGACGTGAGGAAAAGGTATTTGTCAGTTCCTCGGGAACTACGGGGTATGCGGGACGCCTACGTTATCGGCGCAGGGCAGACGCCGTTCGGCGCAATGCCCGACGAGAGTTACCGGTCGCTGTTTACCGCCGCGTTCGAGCGAGCGGTCGACAGCGTACCGGAAGGTATCGACGAGGATGACATCGACGAAGCAGTCATCGGGTCACTGGGTGTTGGTGGCCGCCAGCTCGGTCTCTCCGGCCCGGCGGCGACGGAACACGCCGGCCTCCACGGGATTCCGAGTTCCCGTATCGAGAACGCCTGTGCGGCCTCGGGCTACTCGGTCCGACAGGCCGTCCAGGCGGTAAAAAGCGGGATGGCTGACGTGGCACTCGGGGGCGGCGTCGAAATCATGACCGATATGAGCAGCGACGTGACGAAGTACTGGCTCGGCGTCAGCGGGGAGACCGAGTGGGAACGCCTGACGGGGACGACTTTCGCCGGCGTTTACGCCCAGATGGCAAGCACGTATCTCGACCGGTACGAGGCGACGCAGGAACACCTCTCGATGGTCGCCGTAAAGAACCACGAGAACGGCGCGAAAAATCCCAACGCACACCTCGGGTTCGAGTGTTCGCTCGACGACGCGGTCGATGCGCCGGTGGTCGCCGACCCGCTGAACCTCTATCACTGCTGTCCAACCTCCGACGGCGCGGCGGCCGTTCTGGTCGCGAGCGAGGACGTTGTCGATGCGTACACGGACGACCCGATCCGCGTCGCGGGTGTCGGCGCTGCCAGCGAGCGGGTCGGCCTGTTCCAGCGCGACGACTACACGGGCATCGCCTCCTCGGAGAAGGCCGGCGAGAAGGCCTACGAGGACGCCGGCATCACGCCCGACGACATCGACTTCGCGGAGATACACGACTGCTTCGCCATCGCGGAACTGTTCGCCTACGAGGATCTGGGCTTCTGTGAGCGCGGCGAAGCCCACCGGTTGCTCGACGAGGGTGTCACGGAACTCGACGGCGACCGTCCTGTCAACGCGTCGGGCGGCCTGAAATCCAAGGGCCATCCCATCGGCGCGACGGGCGCCGGGCAGGTCGCCGAGGCGTTCAAGCAACTGAGCGGGACGGCCGGCGACCGCCAGGTTGCGGACCCGAAATACGGCCTGACCCACAACGTCGGCGGGAGTGGCGGCGCAGCCGTTGTGCATGTCCTCGAACGGGAGGTGGCAGAATGAGCGGCGTCTCCATCGCGGGCGTGGGTGCGTACGCACCGCGCCTCCGCATCGACGCCGCGGAGTTCCAGGACGCCTGGGGGCAGTTCCACGCGTCCGGCGTCGAGGAGAAGGCCGTCCCCGAAGCCGACGAGGACGCGGTCACGATGGCCGTTGAAGCGGCACAGCGGGCGCTTGCCGCCGCCGGCCATGCGGGGTCCGACGTCGCGCACCTGGCACTCGCCACGACGACGCCACCGATGGCAGAAGAGGACCTCACGGCGCGGCTGAGCAGTATGCTCGGCACGCCCGCCGACGTGGCGACGCGGACGGTCACTGGGAGTACCCGGGCCGGCGCGCAGGCGCTCGACGCCGCCCTCGACGCGGGCCTGTGGGCCGACGGGGTGGCGGTGGTCGTCGCGAGTGACTGTCCGCGGGGCGAGCCCGACAGCGAACGCGAACACGCCGCAGGCGCCGGTGCCGCGGCGTTCGTCCTCGACGGGGACGGCCCGGGTACCGTCGCCGACCGCGCCTCTCACGTCGAACCGTATCCCGGGACGCGATTTCGTCCGACCGGTGACGACGAGACCACCGGACTTGGCATCACGCAATACGACCGCGAGTCGTACACGGCGACGCTCGACGCGGCCACGGACGCCCTCGACGCGGCCCTGGACGTCGACGCAGCGGCGGTCCAGTCCCCTGACGGGAAACTGCCCTACCGTGCGACGGACGCCCTGGGTGTCAGTGCGGACGCCATCGCCGACGCGGAGACCGTGAGTTCGCTCGGCGACACCGGCGCCGCGAGTACGTTCCTCGGTGCGGCGACGGCGTTCGCTGACGGCGCCCAGCGACTCCTCATGGCGGCCTACGGGAGTGGGGCGGGTGCGACCGTCTTCGTCGTTGACGGACCGGTTCCCGTCGAGACGGCCCTCGAGGGAGACAACGACCTGACCTACCCGAAGTATCTCCGCCGGCGTGGTGAGATTACCAGCGACGAACCCGAAGGCGGCGGCGCGTACGTCTCCGTCCCCTCCTGGCAGCGGACGGTTCCCCAGCGTCACCGGCTGGTCGCGGGGCGGTGCCCGAACTGTGGCGCATTGAACTTCCCGCCGGACGGGGCCTGTCAGGGCTGTACGGACCGCCCCGACGAGTACGAGCGCGTCACACTCCCCGGCACCGGCTCTGTCGAGGCAGTGACGTCCATCGCCCAGGGCGGGGCGCCGCCCGAGTTCGTCGAACAGCAGTCAAAGAGCGGTCCGTTCGTCAGCGCCGTGGTCGCCTTCGACGGCCCGGACGGTGAGGAGACGGTCAGCGCGCCGACACAGGTGCTGACTGGCGGTGTCGCGGAGATAGCTGTCGGAACCGACGTGGAAACGACCATCCGGCGTATCTACACGCAGGAAGGCGTCGTCCGCTACGGCTTCAAAACCCGACCCGTCGACGCGCGTCGGTAATCAGACCCGCTCGAAAATCGTCGCGACGCCCTGCCCGAAGCCGACACACATCGTCGCGAGACCGTACGTCGCGTCCTGTTTTGCCATCTCGTGTAACAGCGTCGTCGAGATGCGCGCACCCGAACAGCCAAGCGGGTGGCCGAGCGCGAGGGCACCGCCGTTGACGTTCAGTTTCTCGTCGGGAATACCGAGCTCGCGGACGCAGTGGACGCTCTGGGCGGCGAAGGCTTCGTTCAGTTCGACGAGGTCGATGTCGTCGATAGTGAGGTCGACGTCGTCGAGCGCGGCACGGGTCGCGGGGATCGGACCTCTCCCCATGACCAGCGGGTCGACGCCGGCGACGCGTCGCGTCTCGACGCGGGCGAGCGGATCGAGGCCGTGTTCCGCAGCGTAGGCCTCGGAGGTGACGAGCATACCGGACGCGCCGTCGGTCAGCGGCGAGGCGTTGCCTGGCGTGACCGACGCCTGGTCGTCGTCGCGGAAGACGGTCGGCAACTCGCCCAGTTTCTCGACCGTGGTGCCCGGCCGCGGCGTTTCGTCGGTGTCGAAGGTCCCGTTCTCGGTGTCGACGGGGACGAGTTCGTCGTCGAAACGGCCGTTCTCGGCTGCCTCGACCGCGCGTTCGTGCGAGCGCATGGCGAACTTGTCCTGTGCCTCGCGGCTGACATCGTGGCGGCGCGCGATGGTCTCGGCAGTCTGGCCCATCGGGAGTCTGTCGGGATCGTAGCGCTCCTCGATGTCAGGGTGGAGCCACTCGGAGAACGGAATCCGACTCATCTGTTCGACCCCGGCGACGGGGTAGACCTCGCCGTCGCCGGCCTCGATGGCGCGGGCGGCGTCGTTGAGCGTGGTCAGCGACGAGCCACAGAGGCGCGTCGTGGTGGACGCCGGCACCGATTCCGGAAACCCGCCGGCCAGCAGCGACTGCCGGGCGAGGTTCCGCCCCTGTTCGTTCTCCTGGTTCGCACAACCCAGACGGAAGTCTTCCCACTCCGTGGCGGGCACGTCCGTCCGCTCGACCAGTGCGTCGAGAACGGTCGTCACGAGATCTTCCGGGTATACGTCGGCGAGGCCACCGTCCTTCTTCGCCGTCGGCGTTCGGACGGCGTCGACAACGACGGCTCGCTGTCCTGACTCGGTCATACTCGTCTCGCCATTTACGGGACGGGGACATTAATTCACTGGCTTCGCCCAGGTTTCCGCCGGCTGACAACGCTTTTGGTCTCGCACGTGTTGGCACCGAGTGATGCACGTAGCTGTACTTGGAGCCGGCACGATGGGCCACGGTATCGCCCAGGTGTCGGCCATGGCTGGACACGACGTGTGTATGCGAGACATCGACGAAGACATCGTCGACGACGGACTGGCTGCCATCGAGTCGAACCTCGACGGCGGCGTCGAACGCGACAAACTCACCGAGGCGGAGGCCGCGGCAACGCTCGACCGCCTCTCCGGGACCACGTCGCTCGAAGACGCCGTGACGGATGCGGACTTCGTCGTCGAGGCGGTGCCCGAGGACATGGACATCAAACAGGACACCGTGACCGAGGTCGAGTCCCACGTCGACCGCGACGTCATCATCGCCTCGAACACGTCGTCGCTGTCGCTGACCGCGATCGCGAGCGCGCTTGACCATCCCGAGCGGGCCATCGGCCTCCACTTCTTCAACCCGGTCCACATCATGGCGCTGGTCGAGATCGTCGTCCCCGAGCAGTCGAGCGATGACACCATCGCACAGGCTCACGAGTTCGTCGAGGGCATCGACAAGACCCCGGTCGAGGTCACGGACGCACCCGGCTTCGCATCTTCCCGCCTCGGCGTGTCGCTGGGCGTCGAGGCCATCCGAATGGTCCAGGAGGGCGTCGCCTCGCCCCGAGACATCGACACGGCGATGGAACTCGGCTACAACCACCCGATGGGTCCGCTCGAACTCGGCGACGTCGTCGGGCTCGACGTGCGCCTCGACATCCTGGAGTACCTCCGCGAGGAACTCGGTGAGCGGTTCCGGCCACCGCAGATTCTCAAGCGGAAAGTCCGGGCCGGGAAACTCGGCAAGAAGACCGGTGAAGGATTCTACGTCTGGGAAGACGGCGACATCGTCGGCACGAGCGGTGACTGGGGTGAGGTCTGATGTCCGTCGAGGACGCTGCTGCCGGGTGTGAGACGGTCAACGCCACCGTCGGCGACCGGATCCAACACGTGGCGACGATCGAACTGTGCCGGCCGGACGCACGCAACGCGCTCAACGCCCAGCTCCGTACGGAACTGAAGGATGTCCTCGACGCCGTCGAGGAGAGTGACGTTCGCGTCGTCGTCCTGACGGGTGCGGAAGACACCGGTGCCTTCGTCGCGGGCGCCGACGTCAAGGAGCTGCGCGAACGCGATATGCTGGCACAGCGCGAGGCGAGCAAGCGCCCGCGGGTATACGAGCGCGTCGACGACTGTCCGGTCCCTGTTATCGCCCGCATCAACGGCCACGCCCTCGGCGGTGGCTGTGAACTCATCCAGGCCTGCGACGTTCGCATCGCCCACGAGGAGGCAAAGATCGGCCAGCCCGAAATCAATCTCGGCATCATGCCCGGGGGCGGCGGCACGCAGCGACTCCCACGCCTCGTTGGCGAAGGCCACGCCATGCGACTCATCCTTTCCGGCGAACTCATCGACGCCGAGGAGGCCGCGGACATCGGCCTGGTTGACGAGGTCCACGGCGAGGACAGTTTCGACGAGAGCGTCTACGAACTCGCCGGGTCCATGGCCGCGAAGAGCCCGGTCGCGCTGGAGTTCGCCAAGAAGTCCGTAAAGGCCGCCTCCCGGATGGACCTCGAAGCCGGTATCGAGTACGAAGCCGAGCTGTTCTCGAAACTGTTCGGCACCGGGGAGAAAAACGAAGGCATCGACGCGTTCCTCGAGGATAGAGACCCCGAGTGGAACGACGACTGAGCGTCGGCGGGCTGTGTGAACACGTAGCATAACCATTCGACCTGATTGAACGCGTCATTTTCGCCCAGCTCCTGAAACCTGTACGTATCGAGTCGGAGCGCCCAGCTACATTCCAGTATCCGGAAATTCGACTCTCTCGAACACCGGCTCCACGCGGGGCGTCGACGAGACGGCCTGCATGGATGGTAAACGCAACCAGCGACTTCAGAAATCACCCCCGACGACGGGGTGAGTTCCAGGATTGGTCTCCAGATGGTGTTCAATGAGGATGAATAGTACCGTAGCGGCGGTAGTAAACGGTTTATCGGGTCTCTCAGGACCACAGGTCGTTCTCCAGTCCCAGATGCGCCCACTCCGACCGTGTGATCGTGGGTCGTGTGAGCGCCGTCTCATGGCAGACGATGATGGAACTGGGATGGTGTAGCGCCCCAGTCCCGATTACATTACAGATCTAGTGTTGTAATGGCACCTCGAATCGGCCGGGAATACTTGCCCGGATTCTGTCCGAAATCGTTGCTGGATGCCAGCGATTCGAATAGCTCGAACGCACAGTCTGACGGGAGTGGGGCAGATGACGACGGCTTCTGCGTCTCAGGCCCTCAATCCCCGAGTATCACGGAAAACTCGCCTGTTGACACTGATTGCGGGAGTCACGGACCGGCATGGTAGATTCCTGTTCACTCTGGGTGAACGCACGAGTGTGAACGTCTCACAACCGAGTGAGCGGCTCCTGACACTGCCGGCTAGACGTCGTGGACTCGGGATACCCGCTCGGGGCGCGATATGCCGGTGGGAGACCCGCTCGACGACCGTGGGTTGCGAAGATTTCCGTCCGGCAGTACGCGACGTGACGCCCCAGGCGCAGAACTGTTGCGGAGACGCCGCACGACCGGTGTCGCGAGCCGTACCGAGGGACTAGCTGTGGGCCAGGTTGATGGTTATCTCGTTCACCGTGCCGAGAAGCAGCGACGGGAGTTCCTCGCGCAAGAACTCGCCTTCGAGGCGATTGGCGGGGCCGGAGATGCTGATGGCGCCGAGGGCGACGCCGTCCTCGTCGGTGATGGGCGCGCCGATGGCGTGCAGGTCCTCAACGGATTCTTCGATGTTGAACGCGTAGCCATGATCCCGAATCGCTTCGATCTCCGCCCAGAGTGTGTCCCGGTCGGTGATCGTCCGGTCCGTTCGTTTCGGCAATCCGTACAGGTCGACGATTTCGTCGATGCGTTCGTCGGGGAGATTGGCGAGTATCGCCTTGCCGGCGGCGTGTTGGTGGAGATAGTTCTGGTGACCGACGCGTGCGTGGGTCCGAACGGACCGTTTTCCCTCTGCCCCGTAGATGTGGACGCTTCGGCCGTGTTCCTCGACGGCACACCAGATTTTCTCCTCGGTTTCGGCAGCGAGGTCGTCGACTTTCGGCTTTGCCTCCTGGTAGAGCGTGTACTTCTCCCGGGCGACGACGCCGTAGTCCAGGAAGCGAATCCCAAGTCGGTACTCGTCGTCTTCCTGGACGAGATAGCTGTTCGCTTCGAGGGTCTTCAGGTGCCGGTGGACGGTACTTTTCGCACAGCCGAGGTGATCCGTTATCTCGACGATAGTCGCCGGCCCGTGTTCCTTGAGGAAATCGACTATCTCGAACGCACGCTCGACTGTTTCGACCGGCCGCGACGTTTCCGCTGGCATCGTCATACCGCTACCCACGGGAAACTGTCACAAAAATCTTGTTCAAGCTATTCGAACAGGTAGCGCGCCGAAGTGTGACATCACACAGTTTTCGTCGCGATTCCGTGAACACGTGGGTAACGGTTAAACCAGTGCCCGACGAATGACACGCCACGGTCGGAATGATAGGAATGTTAGACCTGCCCGTCCGCAAGGACGGGTCCACCCACGAAGAGTTCGCCGAGCGCTGGCAGACCAATCACGCCGAGGTGGCGACGGCTCTGCCGGGCCTACGTCCCTCCACGATATCAGTCACCCCGGAACCCAGGCGCTGTCGACACCGACGGCGTTCCGGAACTGTATTTCGACGATATGGCGACGCTGAACGACGCCTCCGGGTCGGATGTCGACCGAGAGGTCCAGACCGACGCCCCCGAGTTCATCGACACGGCCCGCCACTCACCGTCGAGGAAACGGTCCAGCTCGACGAGACCCATGACTGAGACTGGCGAGCGTCTCGTCGAGGAACTCGACGCGCAGGACGTCGAGTACCTGTTTGGCTACCCGGGTGGCCGTGTCATCGAGGTTCTCGATTACATCCCGGAGTCCGACGTGACGATGGTTCGCCCGCGCGACGAGCGTGAGGCGAGCATCATGGCCGAGGTGTACGGCCGTATCACGGGCGAACCGGGCGTTCTCGCGGGCCAGGGCCCGTGGATCGGCAGTCTGGGGGCGATCGGACAGATGGAGGGGCGCCTCGCGTCATCGCCGATGGTCGTCATCACTGAGGCGAGCGAACGCGGCGATTACTCCACGCTCGCGCCCTACCAGCAGGCACGCGGTGACTACGGGGGTCTGGACCTGCCGTCCGCCCTCGACGCCTACACCAAGGAACACTGGTTCCCGCGCTCGCCGACGGAGACCATCCGCAGTCTCCAGCTGGCGTTCAAACACGCGACCGCCGGACGCTCCGGGCCGACGGCGGTTATTCTCGATGGCGACGCCGTCAGCGAAGAGATGCCCACTGACCCCGTTCCGCCGGTCTGGGACGGCCACGACCAGGTCCAGAACTGGGAGGCGCGACCCGACGCAGGCGACGTCGGGACGGCCGTCGACGCGCTGGCCGACGCCGACCGCCCCGTCATTGTCGCCGGCAACGGCGTCCACTCCGCGGGGGCCTACGATGAACTCGCTACGGTGGCCGAGGCCACGGACGCCATCGTCACCACGTCCTACCTCGGCAAGTCGACGTTCCCCGAGACGCACGAACGGGCAGCGGGCGTCATCGGCTCGTTCGGCCACGAGGGCGCTAACCAGGTCGTCAGCGAAGCCGACGTGTTGCTGGTTGTCGGGTCGCGGCTCAACCCGATGGACACGAACTGGCAGGCGCCGTCGTTCATCCGGCCGGACGAACAGACCATCATCCACGCCGACATCGACACGCGCAACGCGGGCTGGGTCTACCCCGCCGACGTCGCGCTCATCGGCGACGCGACCCAGAGCCTCGCCGACCTCGCCGAGGCGCTGCCCGACGACGTCGAGAACGACTGGGCACTCGACCGGGCCGCCGAAGCGAAGGCGTCGTTCGACGCGCCGGAGTGTGAGTCGGACGCCTCGCCGATCAAGCCCCAGCGCGCGGTCACGGAAATCGAGGCCATCGTCGACGAGGATACCATCGTCACGGCCGACTCCGGGAACAACCGGTTCTGGCTCCTCAACTACCTGCAGGCGCCCGACACGGGGACCTACTACGGGAGTGGCGGCGTCGGCAGCATGGGATGGGCAACGCCGGCCGCCGTCTCCGCGGCCATCACGACGGACAGGGACGTCATCGGCGTCGCCGGCGACGGCGGTTTCACTATGACGATGACCAGCGTGGAGACGGCCGTCGAACACGGCGTCGCGCCGACGTTCGTCGTCCTGAACGACACGAGTCTGGGGATGGTCCGCCAGATGCAGGACGACGACGGCGACATCGCCGGCGTCGAGTTCCACGATACGGACTTCGTCAAGGCAGCCGAAGCGTTCGGTGCCGAGGCGACGCGCGCCGTGACACCGGACGAACTCGCAGACGCACTCGAAACGGGAACTGCGTCGGACGTCCCGTTCGTCATCGACGCCCGCATCGACCGCGAAGAAGAGATGGTCGAGACGCTCCAGTCATCGTTCTACGAACAGGTCGGCGGCCTGCACGAGTAACTCAGTCGTCGACCGGCAGTTCGACTTCGAGTTCGACTAGCATTCCCGGTTGTGCCAGTTGGTCCGGCCCGAGTAGCGTCAGGCAGGGGTACGGGGGCTCGGCGTAGAACTCCTGCCAGACCTCGAAGAACCCCGCTCGGTTCTCGTGGAGGTCGACGATGTGTGCGGTCACCTTCGTGACGTCCCCCAGCGATCTGTCGACGGCCGCGAGAAGCGTCCTGACGTTCTCGAACGCTTTACGTGCCTGGGACTGAATTTCGTCGCCCGCGAGTTCGAACTCCTCGTCCCAGCCGACCTGGCCGGACATGGAGAGGGTGCCGTCCTCGACGATTGCGTGACTGTACCCGATGCTCGATGCGTCGATGAGGTCATCGGGCTGGATGGTCTCGCGTGACATGTCCGGCCGGTCGAAAGCCCGGTGCAAGTATCTGGCGGTGATTCCGGTGTCTCGCGGGACGGCAACGGCAAGGTTTTTTGGGTTACTACGAGACCATGATGATATACGATGACAGACGAGACTGTACTTGTCACTGGAGGCACCGGTTTCCTCGGGTCGTACGTGGTCGAAGACCTCGTCGACGCTGGCCACGACGTCGTGGCCTACGACCTCTCGACCGACGATCGCATCCTCGCCAAACTCGACGTCGCCGACGACGTGACGATTCGTCGGGGAGACGTCTCGGAGGCGACCGACGTCGTTCGTGCGGTCAGGGAGACCGGCACGACCCACATCATCCACCTGGCAGCGCTGCTGACCAACACCGCGCGCGACAATCCGCGAGCGGCCCTCGATGTCAACGTCGCCGGCACGAACAACGTGCTGGAAGCGGCCCGGACGCTCGACGACCAGGTCGAACGCGTTGCCTGGGCGTCCAGCGCCGCCGTCTACGCGCCGCCGCACAACTACGACGGGGAGTACGTCGCCGAGAGCGAACTCGTCTACCCCGACACGCTCTACGGGGCGACCAAGGAGTACAACGAACACCAGGCCCGGGTGTATCACGAGGATTACGGTCTCTCTCACGTCGGTCTCCGCCCGACGGTCGCATACGGCCCGTACCGCGAGACCGGGGGCTCGGCGTTCCTCGCGAACATCGTCGAAAAGCCGGCACTGGAGGAGTCCTTCAGCGTCGAGTACGGCGACCAGGTCATCGACTGGCAACACGCCCGCGACATCGCCCAGGCGTTCCGCAAAGCCGCGTTCGCGCCCGAGGCCGACCTCGGCCAGCGCATCTACAACGTCCGCGGCGAACTCGCCACCATCCGCGAGGCCGCCGACACCGTCCGTGACATCGTCCCGAACGCCGACCTCGAGGTGTCCGACGAGGGCGAACTCCCGTGGACCCAGAACCTCGATATGACTGCCGCCAAGGCGGATCTCGGCTACGAGGTCGAGTACGACCTCGAAACCGGCTTCCGCGAGTACATCAACACGCTTCGCGAGGAGAACGGCCTCGACCCGGTCTGAGTTCTCCCGTCCGTATTCACTCCGCGAGCCGCTCGCCGTCGACGTAGAGACAGTCGGACGGCGGCCGCCCTTCGTCGTACCCCTCGTGATACTCGAACAGCTGGAACAGTGCACCGGTCGGATTCGACGGCGGCACGAACGCTTCCGTCCAGTCCTCGTACTCCTCGTACTCGACGACACTGTACCCCGCGTCCTCCAGCGCCGCGACGACGGCGTCGATGGCCGCGACTTCCAGCGTGACGTGGTGTAACCCCGAACCGTGTTCGTCGAGGTACTGCGTCAGGAAGGTGTCGTCGGCCTCGGGTTCGATGAGTTCCAGGCGCGACGCGTCCATCCCGAAGTCGTACTGTGCCCAGCGGAACCGACCCGCGACGGACTCCTCGATGAGTTTCCGACAGCCGAGCGCGAACAGGATGGGTTCGGCGTCGGCGATGGACTCGACGGCGATACCGACGTGGTCGACACGAATCGGTGTGTGGTCTCGCATTATCTGTCGTCGCTGCTGCGGCCAGGTATATTCTTCGCCGAAGAGCTTCTTCCCCGTTGACAATTATGCTGTGAGGGTTCTACCGTGAAAAACATTATATTATAACGGGCACACGTCACCGAATGGAGACAACTATGACAGCTACTGACACAAAACACGACGTGATTGTCGTCGGCGCAGGATCTGCCGGGTGTGCGCTCGCGAGTCGTCTCACAGCGGACAGCGACACCGACGTGCTGTTACTGGAGGCGGGGCGGCCGGACGACAAAGAGGAGATACACACACCGCCCCGGTTCCCGGAGCTGTACCGATCCGAGGTCGACTGGGACTACGAGACCGAGCCCCAGGAAGCGTTGAACGACCGGCGGCTCTACCACCCCCGGGGAAAGACCCTCGGCGGGTCGAGTTCACTCAACGCGATGATCTACATCAGGGGTCACCGTCGAGACTACGACCACTGGGCGGAACTCGGCAACGAAGGGTGGGGATACGACGCGATGCTGGAGTCCTTCAAGCGCGCCGAACAGTTCGAACCGGGCGATAGCGAGTACCACGGCGAGGGCGGTCCCCTGAACGTGACCGAGCACGACGATCCGCATCCGCTATCGGGGGCACTGGTCGACGCGATGGCGGAGGCCGGGATCGACCGCAACCCCGATTTCAACGGCGAGCGCCAGGCCGGCTGTGGCTTCTACCACGTCACCCAGCGTGACGGGAAACGGTGTAGCAGCGCGGCCGCCTACATCAAGCCGGCGCTGGACCGATCGAACCTGACAGTCGAGACCGAAGCACAGGTGACCGGCGTCAGGTTCGACGGGGACCGCGCGGTCGGCGTCACCTACAGACAGGACGGGGCAACTCTCGCGGCAGCGGCGACGTCGGACGTCGTTCTCTCTGCCGGTGCGATCAACTCGCCACAGCTGCTCATGCTGTCGGGCATCGGCCCGGCGGACCATCTGTCCGAACACGGTATCGACGTTCGGGCCGACCTTCCCGGCGTGGGGCAGAATCTGCAAGACCACCTCAAACTCGGCGTGGTCTACGAGCAAACCGGGGGGCCGGATGCGCCGTCGCCGACCTCGAACGTCGTCGAGTCCGGTTGTTTCGTGCAGATCGACGAGGACCGACCGGCGCCCGACCTCCAGCTCCACAACGCTCCCGTGTATCTACTGGAACACGGCCTGGGGGCTCCGGACGACGACCGGAGTTACTTCACTATCATGCCGACCCAGATTCGTCCCGAGAGCACCGGAGAGATTCGGCTGGCCTCTGACGATCCCCACGACGCGCCGGTCATCGACCCTGACTACCTCGCTGCAGAGGGCGACATCGAACCGCTTCGAGAGGGTGTACGCCTCGCGCGGGAACTCGCCCGGACGGACGCACTCGCGGATTACTGTGGCGAGGAGGTTCACCCCGGTGAGGCTGTCACGTCCGACGAGGAGATCGAGGCGTTCGTCCGTGAACACGCGACGACAGTGTACCATCCAGCCGGGACCTGCAAGATGGGTACCGACGAGATGGCCGTCGTCGACGACGAACTCCGCGTTCGCGGCGTCGAGGGACTCCGCGTCGTCGACGCCTCGATCATGCCACGGATCGTGGGCGGAAACACGAACGCGCCGACCATCGCTATCGCCGAGAAGGCGGCGGACCTCATCGCTCCGTGACGGTCCTCCATCGGGCATAGCGGTGCCGTCGGAACACCCCTCATGGACCAGTTTCACTTCGTTTTCACTCGCTGCCCGACACGCCTCGGCTGAACGGACGGGGCGGCGGAACCTCGGGCAGGACGAGACGACACCAGGCGGCCGCTGCTCGGAAAATCCGGAATTTGATTAGCCCCCTCCGTGTAGTGCGTGCTGATGTACGAGCGCGACTTCATGGAAGGGACGCGTGGAACCATGGCTGTCGACTGGGAAGAGCGCATCAATATGCAACGGATGCGCCGCGAACGCAAAGAGCGTGCGCTCGAGCGTCTCGGGGATTCGGAGCTCGGCTCCATGCTGCTCATCAACGACCCGAACGTGCGCTACGTGACCGGGCTGGCGATGACCGGCGGCAGCGGCGCCGACCACTACACGCTCCTCACCGAGGACGGCGACGTCGTCCACTGGGACACGGCCGACCACGCCTCGAATCAGGCGTTCAACTGCCCGTGGCTGGACGACATCCGGTACGCCTGTCCCGGCCTCGGCAACGTCCCGCGGGCTTCGGGTCGCCCCTCGGCGCGCGACTGGCTCAAAGACAAGATGGCCGAAACGGTCTACGAGGCCATGGAAGAGTACGGCGTCGCCTCGGAACCGATGGGCATCGACGTGGCCAACGGCGCGCTCGTCGAGAAGTTCGAGGACCGCGGCGTCGACGTCGACACCAGCACGGCCACGGAGCTTATGCTCGATGCCCGCAAGGTGAAGACGCGCGACGAAATCGAGTGTCTGCGGCAGGTTGCGGCCATCTGTGAGGCCGGCTTCCAGGCCATCACCGAGAGTGCCAGGCCCGGCAAGCTCGAATCCGAGGTCTGGGGCGACGCGGTGGGCGAACTCTGGCGCCACGGGGCGATGGCCCAGGGCGGCTACGTGACCTCCGGCCCGAACACGTGGCCGAAACACCAGGCTAACACGACCGACCGGATGATTCGCCCCGGCGACCTGGTGTACGCTGACTTCTACAACATCGGCTTCATGGGCTATCGCTCCTGTTACTACCGCACCTTCTCCATGGGCGAGCCGACCGAGGCCCAGCAGGACGCATACGAGAAGGCCCGCGACGACCTCTACGACGTGCTCGAGCGCATCGAGCCGGGAGCGACCACCGACGAGATCTGCAAGGGCTTCCCGGACGAAGACGGCGAGCACATGGACTGGTACGACGCCGACGACTTCTGGCAGATGACGACTAACCACTGGGCCCACGGCCTGGGCCTCCAGCTCTACGAGGTGCCGCTCGTCTGGCGCGGCCTCTCACCCGACCACCCCATCGAAATCGAGGAGGGCATGACCATGGCTGTCGAGACGATGCGACCGGCCGACCGCCAGGGCGTCCGCGTCGAGGAGATGGTCGTCGTCCGCGAGAACGGCGTCGAAATCCTCAGTCAGTGGCCCGTCGAAGAGATCACGCGCATCGACTACTGACCGGCCGAGGCGACGTCGACCGGCGCTTCTTCGAACTGCTCGATGCGTTTGGCCCACTCCTGGGGCACGTCCGTGGGGGCGTCAGTTTCGTCGAGGACGACGTGGACGACCTCCCCGCGTGCGGCGACGGCGTCGTCGGCCAGCACCTCGAAGGGCATGGTGAGACTCGTCTCACCGACCCTCGCAACGCGGTACCGCACTGTCACCGATGTCCCGTAGGGGATCGGCGTCAGGTACTCGACATCCTGCTGGACGATGGCCCCGTTCATCTCGGTGATGTCCGCGTCGAGCACGTCCCGGAAGTAGCGGACACGGGCCTCCTCAACGTACTGGAGGACGACACCGTTGTGGACCTGTCCCATCGGGTCGAGATCGCGGAAGCGAACTGTGACGCTCGTTGTGTACGTGTAGGCTCCCCCGTTCATGCTCGTGGGGTGTGAGCTACCCACTAAAGGAGGTGCTGGTCCCGGCAAGCCCGTGCTACCGTGTGCGCCAGTGCAACCACGCCGCGCACGCGAGGGCGAAGAGGCCGCTCGCCGCGGCGACGCCGAACGCGACGCGATAGCCGGTGGGCGTGTACACGCGGGACCCGGCGACGACCTCCCCGGTCCAGAAGACGTCGAGGACCCATCCCATGACGCCCGGAAGCACCGCCGCGCCCAGGAAGGCCATGGCGTTGATCATCCCGGTGGCGGTGCCCGAGCGTTCGGACGCGTGGCGCTCTTTGATGACCGTGTACGAGAGTGTGAATCCCCCGAGCAGGAACATCACGAGGAAGAAGACGAGACCGACGTACCACAGCGGGGGCGTCCCCAGGACGACGATGCTCGCGTACGCGAGGAGGTACGCGCCGGCGGCGGCGAGGATGATGCCCGTCCGGCGTTCGAGTCGGTCCGACAGCCAGCCCAGCACTGGCGACCCGACGATGAGACCGGCGTTGCCGACGAGCGTGTAGAGCGAGGCCGTCTGGACGGAGACATCGTAGGCCTGGACGACGTACGGGACGCCCCACAGCCCCATCACCGTGAAGTTCATGCCGGTCGCGAAAAACAGCATGACGCCCATGATCCACGTCTCCCGCTCGCTAGAGACCGCACGGACGCCCTCGAGGACCTCCGAGAGCGTTTGCTGGGTGACTTCGGGCGCACCATCGATGCCGGCCAGGCCCGCCGCTTCGGGAGAGTCACGGACCAGCAGATAGACGCTCGCTGTAAAAAGGAAGCCGACGACACCGATGCCCAGCAGGCCGTCACGCCAGCCGACGCCGGCGACGAGGACGGCGAGGGGCGTCGTCGCGAGCAAGCCGCCCACGGCGGACGCCGAGAGCGTCAGGCCAGTGATGGTGGCGAACTCGTCGGCCCGATACCAGTTCGCACAGTAGCGCAGCGTCGCGATGTAGATAACGCCGCCGCCGAGGCCGAGCAGGACACGAGCGAGAAAGCTCTGGGCGTATGTCGGGCTGCGGGCGAACCAGATGACGCCGACACCCATCATGGCGGAGCCGACGGTGGCGACGCGGCGCGTCCCCATGCGGTCGGTGAGGACGCCCGCGAACAGTTGCATCGGCGCGTAGACGTAGAAGAATGCGGCGTGCAGCAGGCCCAGCTGGGCGCCCGTAGTTTCGAACTCGCTTGCGAGCGTGTCCGCGAGCACGCCCGTCGAAACGCGATGGAAGTTCACGAGGATGAACGCACCCGCGAGCGCTGCCCACCCGATCCACCGCCGCGTGGTCGGGGCCGACCAGAGACGACTACTGCGGGACATGTTGTCAGTCCCTCTATCTCCAGTCGGTATTATAAAAATGGGGGCACAGTGGCGTGATGCGAGGCTCTGGACGACGATATCTCGGTCCTGACCCGGACGTGTTACCCCGGCGGCGGACCGACAGCATGACCGCGTGCATCCAGACTCGGCGAGGATCGCAGATCACACTGGACTGACAGGCAGGATATCACGAATGTTTTTTGTCGCAGTCGGTTTTTGTCCTCTACTATGTACAGCGACACCGAGTCACTCGATCGGGCAGATCTGCGTGCGCTCCAGGCAGATCGGCTCCGCGAGACAGTCGAGCACGCCTACGAGAACGTCCCGTTCTACCGCGACAAACTCGACGAGTCGGGCGTGGCCCCCGAAGACATCACCAGCCTCGAGGATATCACCAGGCTGCCGATGACGACGAAGGAGGACTTCCGCGAGGCGTATCCGGACGGTCTCTTCGCCGTCGACGACGAGAAACTCAGTCGCATTCACGCCTCCTCGGGCACGACCGGCAAACCCAAGATCGTCTCCTACACCGAGGACGACCTCGACCTCTGGAGCCGAACGATGGCCCGATCGCTGGCCGCCGCGGGGGCCGGCCCCACGGACACCGTTCAGAACGCCTACGGGTACGGCCTGTTCACCGGCGGGCTGGGTTTCCACCAGGGCGCCGAGCAACTCGGGGCGGCGGTCGTGCCGATCAGCAGCGGCGGGACACAGCGCCAGATCGAACTCGCGATTGACCTCGACAGCACCGTCCTGGCCTGCACGCCCTCCTACGCGCTGTACTTCGCCGAGACAGCCGAGGAGCTGGGCTACGATCCACGCGAGCTGCCGATATCGATCGTCGCCTACGGCGCGGAGACGTGTACGGAGCCGATGCGCGAGGAGGTCGAGGAGCGCCTCGGCGCGACGGGCATCAACAACTATGGTCTCTCCGAAATCATCGGCCCGGGCGTCGCCGCCGAGTGTCACGAGGCCCAGGACGGGCTCCACATCTGGGAGGACCACTACTACCCCGAGGTGGTCGATCCGAACACCGGTGAGCCGGTCGAGGAAGGCGAGGAGGGGGAACTCGTCCTCACGACGCTGACCAAGGAGGCATTGCCCGTCCTCCGGTACCGAACGGGCGATCTCACCACCCTGACGACCGAGCCCTGCGAGTGCGGGCGAACGATGACCCGGATGGACAACGTCACGGGCCGCGCCGACGACCTGCTCGTCGTCCGCGGGGTCAACCTCTACCCCAGCGAGATCGAACACGTGATCGTCGACATCGAGGGCATCGCCCCCCACTACCGGATCGACCTCCGCAAGGACGGCAGCCTCGACGTGCTGGAGCTGACCATGGAATATATCGAGGACAGCGAGCGCGACGAAGACGCACTCCGTGAGGAGATCCTCACGCGGCTCCAGAACGTCCTCGCGCTCACACCGGACGAGCTCGAGCTGGTGCCGCCGGGCGACATCGAACGGACCGAGGTCGGGAAAGTCAAGCGGGTCTACGACCATCGATAACCCGTTCGAGACCGATACGAAGAGCCAGCGCCGCGACTGCGGACGAACCGGAAGTAGCAAAATCGGTCGTCTGGCGTGGCCGACGCGGGGCTGCCCGGCGAACTAGCGAATAACTATTTTATACGATACTGCCGTCAGTAGTGGACGAGAAACGATGCCAGACTCACTGGAAGAACTTGACGAGATACGCTACGAACCCGACGAGTCGTTCGTCGCCGAGAGCAACGTGGCGGCGTTCATGGACGAACACGACATCGAGGACGTCGAGGAGCTCTACGAGCGGACCGTCAGCCAGGTCGACGGGGAACCGGCCTCCGGGCTCGAGTGGTTCTGGGACGAGGTCGTCGACCACCTCGACCTGGAGTTCTACGAGACGTACGACCAAGTCCGCGACAGCGAGACGCGACACGTCTCGACAGCGAACGGTGAAACCGTGAGCTACGACGGCCCGCAGTTCACCGACTGGTACGTCGGTGGCGAACTCAACATCGCCCACAACGTCGTCGACCGGCACGCCCAGCCTGACGCGGAGACTCGCAACAAGGTCGCGACGATCTGGGAGGGCGAGGACGGCGAGGTCCGGGAGGTCACCTACCACGAACTCCATCGCCAGAGCAACCAGGTAGCGAATGCCCTGGCGGAACGCGGCATCGACACTGGCGACACGGTTGGGCTGTACATGCCGATGGTGCCCGAGATCGTCCCGCTGCTGTACGGCTGCTTCAAGGTGGGCGCCATCGCCGTGCCGATCTTTTCGGGCTTCGGTGTCGACGCCACGGCGACCCGCATCGAGGACGCCGAGTGTTCGGTGCTGTTCACCGGGGACGGCTTCTACCGCCGCGGCAGCGCAATCAAGCTCAAGTCGCAGGCCGACGAGGCCATCGCCGAAGCCGGCCACGTCGAACACACCATCGTCTACGACCGGCTCGGTTCCACCGAGTCGTCAATCCCGTGGGCCGAGGACCGTGACGAGTGGTGGAGCGACGCCGTCGATACCCAGCCCACCGACTACGAGACGAAGGCCCTCCCCGCGGACCAGGAGTCGATGCTGCTGTACTCCTCGGGGACAACCGGCGCGCCCAAGGGAATCGTCCACACCCACGCCGGTGGGCTGGTCCAGCCGGCCAAGGAGATCTACTTCTCGTTCGACCACAAGCCGTCGGACCGGTTCTTCTGGGTATCGGATATCGGCTGGATGATGGGGCCCTGGACGCTCATCGGCAACCACGCCCACGGCGGGACGATCTTCCTCTACGAGGGCGCGCCGGACCACCCCGAGCCCGACCGGTTCTGGCGAATGATCGACGACCACTCGCTGACGGTGTTCGGTATCTCCCCGACGGCGATCCGCGCGCTCCAGAAGGAGGGCGAGAAGTGGCTGGAGGGCCACGACCTTTCCTCGCTGCGCCTGCTCGGCTCGACTGGGGAGCCCTGGGATCCCAGCTCCTGGAACTGGTTCCTCGAGACGGTCGGTGGCGGGGACGCCCCGATCATGAACATCTCCGGGGGCACCGAGATCTTCGGCTGCTTCCTCCAGCCGACGCCGCTGCACTCGCTGAAGCCCGGCACACTCGGCGGGCCGGCGCTCGGCATGGACATCGACATCGTCGACGCCAGCGGGGCGTCGATCGCCGATACGAACGAGCAGGGGTATCTCGTCTGTAAATCGTCGGCGCCGTCGATGACGAAGTCGCTGTGGAGCGGTGACGAACGATACCTCGAAGAGTACTGGGCGCGCTTCGAGGACATGTGGGACCACGGCGACTGGGCCCAGAAGGATGCGGACGGGTTCTGGTTCCTCCACGGCCGCGCCGACGACGTGCTCAACGTCGCCGGCCGGAAGGTCGGTCCCGCGGAGGTCGAGGGGGCACTCATCGACCACGAGGCGGTCAACGCCGCCGCCGTGATTGGTGCCCCCGACGATACGACCGGGACAGCCGTCGTCGCCTACGTCATCCTCGAGGACGGCTACGCCGAGGGCGACGCCCTCCGCGAGGAGCTGTACGCCCAGGTCGGCGAGGAACTGGGCAAGCCGTTCCGCCCCCGCGAGGTGCTGGTCGTCGACGAGTTCCCGGTCACCCAGAGCGGAAAGATCGTCCGCAGGATTATCCAGAGCGTCTACCGGGGCGAGGAAGTTGGCGACCTCTCCAGCATCGAGAACCCCGGGGCCATCGATGAGATCGAGAGCGCCCGCGACAGGTAGTAGCGATCCAGGTCGTGCGACCGGCCGGGGGCGGGTGAACACCAACGTTTATTTTCGAGCCAGGAAAAGCGGCACCCGTCATGGATATCGAAGCCTTCTTCGAGAACATGCCGTTCGCCGACCTGCTCGGCGTCGAGGTAACGACCGTCGCGGACGGCCACGCAGAGGGGCGCATCGAGATGCGCGAGGACCTCTCCTGGAACGAGGACCAGGTGATGGCCCACGGCGGCGTCACGTTCACGCTGGCAGACACCGTCGGTGGCGCCGCCCTGGTGTCGCTCGTCGACCAGCCTGTCCCGACGATCGATATGCGCATCGACTACCTCGAGGCCGGCACCGGCGACCTGCGCGCCGAAGCTGACGTCGTCCGTGAGGGCGGCGACGTCGGCGTTGTCGACGTGGACGTGTTCGCTGTCGACGACGACACGCAGATCGCGGACGCCCGCGGTGTCTACAAGACGGGGTGAGCACGACCGACCAGGCCTCCACCGCCGAGGAGGTCAGTTCGCTCATCGGTGACGCAGTCGAGCGGATGGCCGCCGTCAGCGAGGAGATGGACGACGTCTCCACCCACACCGAACACCAGACGGAACTTGTCAACGAGATATCCGATGTGATTGAACGCCTCGAATCCGACAGCGAGGCCAACTGATCAACGAATTGTCCCGTCGACTCGCCCGTGGTTTCTACGTCTCGTCGCGATGTTTGACTATCGTTCTCACCCAAGAATTTAATAGACGTCCGAACACGTTCAGATTCGTGTCTGATAGTCACAACCAGGATTGGCACGGAATGTCACGACGCGACGTGATGAAAGCAGGAACGGCAGTCGCCGGCGTCGGCGGGTTCAGTACGGCCAGTCAGGCAGAGCTGGTGTACGCGCCGACCAGTGACTCGGCGGTGACGGTGACCATAAAACGCGACGAGTACGGCGTCCCGCACATCTACGCCCGGGACGCCGACAGTCGAACGCCCGTCTTCTACGGGTTCGGGTACGTGACGGCCCAGGACAGGCTCTATCAGCTCGAACTCTACCGCCGGTACTACCACGGCACCGTCGCCGAGGTCCTCGGCGCGGGCGAGGGCGACGCCGACTGGGTGCAGTTCGACAAGGAGGCGCGCCGCAACACCGCCGGCGAGCCGTCGCTCGACGAGCAGGCCCAGGAGCAGTTGACCGCCGACCAGCGCGACGCGCTGCAGGCCTTTACCGACGGGATCAACCGGTACATTCAGGAGGTCCGCGAGGACGACGAGCGGGAGTTCCACAAGGGATTCCAGGAGCACGGCCTCGAGCCAGACGAGTTCACCACCGAGGACGCGGCCGGGATGTTCGTCGGGAGCATGGCCTACTTCAGCGGGTTCCAGCTGGAGACGCTGAGCGCGACCGTCGTGGACATGCTGAGCAAAAAGACCGGCAGCGAGGAGCGCGCGATGGAGCTGTTCGAGGACCTCAACTGGGGGAACGACCCCGGGGCGCCGACCTCGACCACCCAACCCGACGCGGGATACACGCCGCCCTACACCGACGCCTCGTCGGGCGAGACGAGCGTAACCCAGTCGACCGAGCGCGGATCGACCGGTGAGATGGCCGCGGCGAGCAATAGCATCACCGGCGGTGCCTATTCCGTGCCGGCCGACGCCCAGGCGGTCCACGAAACAGAGATGGAGCGGATCCGGACGCTCGCGACGGGCCTTGACACGCTCGGGCTGCCGATCAAGTACGGCAGTAACGCGCTGGCGGTCCAGGGCGACGTCACCGAGAGCGGGGACGCGCTCCTGTTCGGTGGTCCGCAGATGGGATTCAACACGCCCTCGATCATGTACGAGGCGGGGCTCCACGGCCCGGACTTCGACGTGGCGGGCAGCACCGTCGCGGGCTACCCGTTCATCATGTTCGGGCACAACCGCAACGGCGCCATGACGTCGACGGCGGGCATCGACAACTGCATCCAGATGTTCACCGAGTCGATCACCGTCAACGAGGACGGCCCCGACACCTACAGCTTCCAGGGCGAGGAACACGAGGTCGAAACCCAGGAGGAAACCATCAGCGTCGCGGACGGCGAGGACGTGACCTACACCGAGCGGTTCACCCGCCACGGCGCCGTCACGCAGTGGAACCCCGAGAAGGGCCAGGCGATGGCACAGACGAAATCCTACGCGGGCCGGCACATGAGCTGCTGGCGCGCGTACTTCGAGTCCCAGTTCGCCTCGGACGTCCAGGAGTTCAAGGACGCCGCCCAGCGCTGTGACTACGCGCTGAACTTCATGTGGGCGGGCAAAAGCGGCGACATCGGGTACTTCCACCTGGGACGGTACCCGGACAGCGAGTCCGTCGAGTGGGACACCCGCCTCCCCGCCGACGGGACCCAGCATGAACTCACGGACGACGACTACCTGCGGGCGGCCGACGGCGAGGTGCCGTACGCGATCAACCCCGAGCCGGGCTACTCGGCCCAGTGGAACAACAAACCCGCGCCGGACTGGAACAACGGCGACCTGAGCTACTCGTGGTCGACCGACCACCGCGTCCAGCGCATCATCAACCTCATGGAACACCGCCTGGACGAGGCAGGCGCGGTCGACTACGAGGTCATGAAGACGATCATCGAGGACGTCGCCTTCGTCGACCTCCGGTCGATCCGATTCAAGGACCACCTGCTGGACGCGCTCGACGGCGCCGATCTCACCGAAACCGAACAACAGGCGAAAGCGCAACTGGCGTCGTGGGGCCACTACCGGCAGGCAGACGGCGAGGACCACACCGGCGAGTACCCCGCCGGCTACACCATCTGGGACGCCACGTTCCCGAAGATCCTGCAGAACGTGTTCGCCGAAACCTTCGGCAGGGCGTACGGCCCGGCGTCGTACTTCCTCAATTACGACTACGGCCGGGGAACCCTGATGCGCGTGCTCAACCCCGACGCGACCGCGCTGTCGGTCGCCGCCGACTACGTCGGTGACGGGCCCGACGACGAACTGGTCAGGGCGTTCAAGACGGCCGTCTCGGAGCTCGGCGAGCAGTACGATGGCGAGCCGTCGACGTGGCGGTCCGACGCCCGCATCGAGACGTTCAACAACATGGCCCTGTTCGGCATGCCCATCGGCGTGACGACGGCCGGGGAGATGGCGTGGGTCAACCGCGGTACGGAGAACCACATCGTCCGCCTCGGCGACGATCCCACGGCCGAGAACGTCGTCCCACCGGGCAACGACGGGTACGTCGCCCCCGACGGCTCGACGGCCGACCACTACAAGGACCAGCTCCAGCTGTTCCGCGACTTCGAGTACAAGAAACTGCGGTTCAGCGACAGCGAGGTCGACGCCGCCACGGTGTCGACCCGCGAGCTACAACGCCAGAACCAGACCGACGAGACGCCGACTGAGACGCCCGTCGACACGCCGATGGACACGCAGACGGCGACGGAGACGGACCAGGGAGCCACCGGGACGCCGACCTCGAGCGGCAGCGGTCCCGGCTTCACGGCGCTGACTGGTGCCGCCGCAGTGCTCGGCTCGGCGCTCGTGTGGCTCCGCGAGCGAAAGGACGAGTAAACCGGAGAGCGGACTCTCCTCGTTTTATCCCCCGTGGTCGAGTACTCGGTCGATTTGCTCGTCGCCGAGCAGGTCGACGAGCGAGGCGTCGCCGTTCTCGTAGTCGTCTCGCTCCCGTGCGGACAGCATCTCGTCGAGCTCCGTCTCGGTCAGCTGCGTTTCGAGGACGGTTTCGATGTCGTCCGGGTCGTATCCTGGCACCGGCATGTGTGATCATACCAACTGCTACCCTAAATACGTGAGGGACGGTGCCACACGTCACTGCGTGTGAGAAAGAAGTTGTCGGCCCCAGTGAGTCCGTCAGTTCTGTGTCTGGGAGTACTCCTCGACCCACTCCTGGAGGGTAATGCCCATCGCCGACTGGGTGATGGCGTTCGAGGACGCCGAGTTGGCGCTCTTTACGAGTTCCGCCTCCATCGTCCGGGTGGGGATCTCGCCGATGAAGTGGGGGATCGCCCGCTTGACCGCCAGCGGACAGCCCACCTCGTGGGCCAGGGCGTACCCCGACAGCGAGTGGGGCACTTCGTCGGTCGCGTACCGCGGATCGGGATCGAGTCGTTTCTCGTCGTCGACGAAGTCAACGTACTCGTAGCACTTCCCGACGTCGTGGAGGAGACACGCGGCCACGACGACGTCCATGTCGGGGTCGGCACCGTGGAAGTCGCGCTGTTCTTTGGCGGACTCGCGGGCGATGCGCGTAACCCCGCGGACGTGTTCGACGTTGGTCACCTCGTGGATGTTCCAGGCGTACGGGATGTCCTCGACGTGGCGCCAGCCGCCCCGATCGAGCGCACGCACCCACGCGCTGACGACCTGCTCCCGGAGGTCGTCGTCGTCGATGGCGTCGAGTTCGGGAAACGCCTCCCGGACCTGCGTCTCGTAGTCGGGCATACTCAGGTGTCGCCCTTGACGAGCCGTTCCTGGCCGATGAACCGCGGGCGCTCGTCGATGGCGAGGAAGTTGTCGACGTCCTCGCGGGCCTCCCTGGCCTTGCCCTTGTTCGGGTCGTAGTCCCGGGAGCCTTCGCTGCCGAGCGCGGCGTACAGCTTCGAGAGATCCTCGAAGTACAGCTCCGCGACGCCGTCGAACTCGGCGTTCTCGGGGTCGGCCGGCAGGACGGTGTTGTACTTGACGACGCCCTCGATCTCGCGGGCGATCGGCGTGTGGTTGTTCTGCCAGTAGTCGACGAACTCCTCGTGGGTCATGCCGTCCTGGCGGACGAGGAACGCCGAGTGCTTGTAGAGGCGGTCGGTGTCGGCGTCGACCTCGTCTTTCTGGACGATTTCCTCGCCGATAAAGCGCGGGCGCTCCTCGACGGCCAGGAAGTTGTCGACGTCCTCGCGTGCCTTCGCCGCGATCTCTTTCGTCGGATCGTAGTCGCGCGATCCAGCGCTCCCGAGCGCTTCGTGGAGGTCTTCGAGCGTCTCGAAGTACAGCTCAGCCAGCCCATCGAACTCCGCGTGTTCGGGCTCGGTCGGCAGTACCTGCTGATACCTGACAACGCCCTCGATGTCCTTGGCGATAGGCGTGTGATTGTCCTGCCAGTAATCGACGAACCCGCTGTGAGACATACCCGGCTGTCTAACTAGTAGTGCCGTGTGCTTGTACATCAAAGATATCTATCACACCCCGCAAAATAAATCCTCAGGTTGGAAATTCGGTCCGGATGGGTGTAACGAAAATACCTAAGGCCCTGTATCCGGCAGTATAACAACTATGGAAGCAGTAAATCCAGCCACCGGCGAGCGAATCGCAGAGTACACCGAGGACGACAATGCAGACCTGGAAGCGAAACTCGCGACGGCGACGGACCGATTCGAGGACTGGCGCAACCGGCCCATGCGCGAGCGTGAGGAACTCATAGCGTCGGCCGCCGATGTCCTCCGCGAGAACAAACGCGAGTACGCCGAGTTGATGACCAACGAGATGGGCAAGCCCATCTCCCAGGCGCTCGGAGAAGTCGAGAAGTGCGCGTGGGCCTGCGACCACTACGCGGAACACGCGAGCGCCTACCTCGAAGCCGACGCACATCCGAGCCCCCCGGGAACTGCGGTGAAGACCGTCCACGACCCGCTCGGTCCCGTGCTGGCGGTGATGCCGTGGAACTTCCCGTTCTGGCAGGTCATTCGCTTCGCAGCACCCTACCTCACTGCCGGGAACGTCGGCCTGCTCAAGCACGCCTCGAACGTCCCGGGGTGTGCAAAGGCGCTCGAAGACGTGTTCCGTGAGGCCGGCTATCCCGAGGGCGTCTTCCAGACGCTCCTCATCGGCTCCGGCGAGGTCGACGACGTACTCGCCGACGACCGCGTCCGCGCGGCGACGCTCACTGGCAGCGGCCCGGCCGGCCGGGCCGTCGCCGAGACTGCCGGTAAGCACCTCAAGAAGACCGTCCTCGAACTAGGCGGGAGCGATCCGTTCGTCGTGCTGGCGGACGCCGACTTGGACGCTGCCGTCGAGAAGGGCGTCCAAGCGCGCACGCAGAACGGCGGTCAGTCCTGTATCGCCGCCAAGCGGTTCATCGTCCACGAAGACGTCTACGACGAGTTCCTCGACCGGTTCGTCGACGCCTTTGAGAGCCTCACCGTCGGGGATCCGATGGACGAAGCGACCGATATCGGCTCGCAGGCGGACCCGAAACTGATGGCGGAACTCCACGAGCAGGTCCAGGCGAGCGTCGAGGCCGGTGCGACAGTCCAGACCGGCGGTGAGCCGCTCGACAGGGAGGGTGCGTTCTACCCACCGACCGTGCTGACCGATGTCCCCGAGGGATGCCCCGCGGATGCCGAGGAGACGTTCGGTCCGGTGGCCGCCGTCTACGAGGTTGGCAACGAGGACGAGGCTATCGCCCTCGCCAACGATACCCGCTTCGGCCTGGGTGCCAGTCTCTGGACCGAGGACCGTGACCGCGGCGAGCGTCTCGCGCGGGACGTCGACGCCGGCTGTGTCTACATCAACGAGATGACGAAATCCGACCCACGCGTTCCGTTCGGTGGCGTCGGTGACGCCGGCTACGGACGCGAACTCTCGGAAGCAGGAATCAAAGAGTTCGTGAACCGGAAAACGGTGTGGGTACAGTAAGCGCCGGCTCGTCGGCGCCGACGGAAGTCTCTGTCGGCGATATCGTGGCGCGTGACCCACGTTCGACCGCGGTCGCGGGAGCCTGCCCCGGGCGGGAGAGACCGTCTCTCACCGGGCCATCCACGCGCCGTTCCATCGGGAGCAGTACGCCCGGATCATCCCGGTAATGTCAGCTAAACACCTCGAAACTGACTGGTCAACACGCTGGGACCGGTCGATTTTCATAAGGTTTTAAGATGATATAGTATGCATTGCTTTGCATACCCATGCGAGAGACCAGCAATGGTAGCGGAGAAAGCATCACTTCAAAAACATCACGTCGACGGTTCCTGACGAGTGCTGGTGCAGCGGGCGCCGTCGCGCTGGCCGGGTGTAGCGACAACACCTCCAACGGCTCTAACACGGTGACGGTAGCGAGTCTCAATCCGATGAGCGGGGCGTACAGTTCACTCGGGCCGGCACAGCGGGCCGGCGTCGAACTGGCCGTCAAGCAGATCAACGAAAGCGACGAGTACGACTACGAGATCAATCCAGTCTACGACGACACCGAGACGGAATCGGGTGCGGCACAGCAGGCAGCCCAGAAGGTCGTCCAGGAGGAGCAGGCCGATTTCGTGTTCGGGGCCATCTCCAGTTCCGTCGCACTGGGCATCAACGAGTTCGCCAAGCAGTCCGAGTTCGTTTACTTCCCGGGCGGTGCGGCCGTTCCGATCACGGGGAGCAAGTGTAACCAGTGGGTGTTCCGCTTCGAGACGAACACGGCCCAGATCGCCGAGGCGATCTCCGCGTACACCGTCAACGAAATCGGATCGAACGTCTGGTTCCACATCGCCGACTACGCGTACGGCGACTCGGTCTACGCCCGAACGAAAGAACGCATGCAAGCGGCGAACAGCGGCTTCACCGAAGTCGGCAAGACGGAATCCAGCCTGGGGTCGTCGAACTTCGGCTCGTACATCAGCCAGATCAGCAACTCCGACGCCGACGCGGTCATCCTCGGCATGACCGGCGGTGACCTGGTCAACTTCGTGAACCAGGCCGCAGACCGCGGGCTCACGGACGACACGGCACTCGTCGGGCCGACGATGGGCTTCAAGGCCGTTCGGAAGGGGACGGGGGCCAGCTCGGTCGGTACCTACGGGGGCATCCGCTACGACCCCTCCGTCGACCTCGGCGACAACCAGCAGTTCGTCGAAGCGTTCAAGGAGGAAAACGACGGCGTGCCGGGTAACTTCGAGCGCGTCGGGTACGAGTCGATACGCCTCATGGTGCGGGGGATGGAGAAAGCCGGCAGTACTGACCCTGCCGACGTGCGTGACGCACTCGAAGGCGGGACGTTCACGACCGTCCTCGGGGACATCACCCTCCGCGAGTCCGACCACCAGGCGACCAACCCCACCTGGATGGCCGAGCTGACCCAGGGTGACGGCAATATGGCGGACGTGAACCTCCTGAACAAGGTCGATGGGGCGGACACGCTGCCCCCCGCAAGCGACCTCGGCTGCAACATGAACTAGGACGATTCAAATGTCACTATTAGCAGAATTTAGCGAACAACTGATTAATGGCGTCACTCTGGGGATGGTGTACGTCCTGCTGGCCGCGGGACTGTCCATCATCTTCGGGGTCATGGACGTCATTAACTTCTCCCACGGGGAGCTGTTCGCACTCGGTGCGTACTTCGCTCTCAGCATCACCGGGGTTCTCGGCTCCGGCCTCGGGTTCTGGGCAGCGCTCGTCGTCGCACCGCTTCTTGTCGGTTTCGTCGGTATCGCGATCGAGCGGTTCACGATTCGGCCGCTGTACGGTCGCAACCCGCTCTATCACATCCTCCTGACGTTCGGGCTCGTTCTCATCATCAACGACCTGATCAAACTCGTCTGGGGGACCCAACAGCAGAACCTGGCAGTGCCGAAGTTCCTCGCCCAGCCGATCGGCGCCGCCGGCGTCCAGACCTCGCTGTACAACGTCTTCATGATCGTGTTCGCCGGCGGGCTGGCACTCGGGGTCTGGCTCTTCCTGAACCGGACGAAGTACGGTATGATTGTCCGGGCCGGCTCACAGGACCGACAGATGGTTCGGAACGTCGGCATCGGCATCGACAAGTACTACACGCTGGTGTTCGGCCTCGGTGCCGGACTGGCAGCCATCGGCGGTATCGTCCTCGGTGGCTACCAGAGCGTCAGTACGGGCATGGGCAACAGCGTCATCATCCCGGCGTTCATCATCGTCGTCCTCGGCGGCCTCGGGAGCTTCCGGGGGGCCGTCTACGGCGGTCTCCTCGTGGGCATCATCCGGACGATGACGCGTACGTACCTCCCGGTGTTCGAAGGGCTGACCATCTTCCTGCTGATGATCGCCGTGTTGCTGATCAGGCCACAGGGGCTGTTCGGCGAGTCCGACCACTCCGACGGCGGCGAAGAGGGCGACCTCCTCACCGGTGCCGGCGGTGGCGTGCTCACCGATGCGATGCGAACGAAGCTCGGCGCCGCCTTCGTCGGACTGCTGGCGCTTGCCCCCTTCGGCATCCTCGTATCCGGGAACGAGTTCTACGTCATCCTCCTCAACCGCATGCTCATCTTCGCGATCTTCGCGCTGAGCCTCGACATCGTCATGGGCTACACTGGACTCGTCCCGCTGGGCCACACGATGTTCTACGGCGTCGGCGCGTACGTGGCCGCGCTGGTGATGATCCACGTCACGTCGTCGTTCATCATCGCGATAGTGGGGGCGATCGTCATCTGTGCGCTCATCGCGTGGATCGTCGGGAGCCTCTCGATCCGTGTCTCCGGCGTCTACTTCGCGATGATAACTCTCGCGTTCGCCGAGCTGTTCTACAACGCGGTGTTCAAGTTCTCGTTCACTGGCGGGAGCGACGGCCTGCTCGGATGGGATACGTTCTTCGGCATCGCCGGCGTCGGCGCTGAACTCGGCGAGATCGAGTTTATGCTCGCAGGGTTCGAGATCACCCCGAACATCGTTTTCTACTACACGGCACTGGCACTGGCCGTGTTGTCGTTCCTGTTTGCCCGGCGGTTCATGAACGCCCCGTTCGGGAGCGTCCTCCAGTCCATCAGTGAGGCCGAGGAACGAGCCGAGTTCCTCGGGTACAACGTGACCACGTACAAACGCCGGGCGTTCGTCATGAGTGGTGGCATGGCTGGCATGGCCGGTGGCCTGCTGGCCGTCAAGCCGAGCACGTTCATCATCTCGCCGGACCAGACGCTGGCATGGGTCCACTCCGGTGAAGTCATCGTGATGACACTGCTCGGCGGCATGGGGACGCTGTTCGGGCCGATGATCGGAGCAGGTGTCTTCATCGGCGCCGAGGACGTCCTCTCGTCGTACACCGAACAGTGGCGGATGGTCATCGGGACGATCTTCGTGCTGTTCGTGCTGTTCGTCCCGCGTGGCCTCGTTTCGGTACCGTCGCTGATCGCCCAGCGTCGCCAGACCGACCAGGAGGGTGACCCACCCGTCGGGTTCGACGACTCGGAGGTGAGCTCGAATGACTGAGACGGTACTCCAGACAGAGGGACTGACCAAGCGGTTCGGTGAGCTGTCGGCCGTCGACCACGTCGACCTCGAGGTCGAGGCAGGCGAGTTCCGGAGCGTCATCGGGCCGAACGGCGCCGGGAAGACGACCACGTTCAACCTCATCACCGGCGCGCTCATACCGACCGAAGGAACGGTCCGCTTCAACGGCGAGGATATCACGACGCTCCCGCCCCACGAACGCGTCCACCGCGGTGTCGGCCGTTCGTTCCAGATCACCAACGTGTTCGGCGGACTCACCGTCCGCGAGAACGTCCGGCTCGCCGCCCAGTCCGTGCACGGCGACGAGATCAGCTCCGGGGAAGCGATGTTCCGTGACAAGGACTCGTTCCCCGAACTGACCGACCGGACGAACGAAATACTGAGTCAGATCGGTCTCCGCGAGCGTGCGGAGGAAACAGCACAGACGCTGGCCTACGGGGATCAGCGCCGGCTGGAAATCGGACTCGTGCTCGCGACCGACCCCGAACTCGTCATGCTGGACGAGCCGACGGCCGGCATGAGCACCGAAGAAACTCAAGACACGATGGACCTCATCGACGACGTCCTCTCGGACCAGTCACTGATGCTCATTGAACACGACATCGACCTCGTCATGCGCGTCTCGGACAACATCACTGTGCTGACTCGCGGCCAGGTGCTCGCGAGCGGGACGCCGGAGGAAATTGCAGCGAACGAGGACGTCCGAGACGCGTACCTCGGAGGTGCACGCGATGAGTGACCCACTCCTCTCGATACAGGGGCTCCGCGCCGGGTACGACATGACGGAGGTTCTGCAGGGTGTCGACCTCGACGTCGAGCGGGGCTCGGTGGTCTCGCTGGTCGGCCGCAACGGCGTCGGCAAGACGACGACGCTCCGATCGATAGTCGGCAACATCACGCCGAACGCCGGCTCGATCACGTTCGACGGTGAGGACATCACAGCCCTCGAAACCGAGTCGACCATCCGAAACGGAATCGCCTTCGTCCCCGAAGAGCGCCGCGTCTTCCCGGGGCTGACCGTCCGCGAAAACATCGAAATGGGACAGCTCGGTGTCGATGCCAGTGGCGGCCCGTCGGTCGACGAGGTGATCGGCATGTTCGAGAACCTCAGGGAACGCGAGGACAGCCACGGCTCAGTCCTCTCCGGGGGCGAACAGCAGATGGTCGCGATCGGACGCGCGCTCATCGCCGACCCGGACTTGCTCCTGCTCGACGAACCGACGGAGGGACTCGCTCCGTACATCGTCCGCCAGATCGAGCGCATCATCGAAGATCTCAACGACCAGGGGATCACCGTTCTGGTCGTCGAGCAAAACATCCCCGTCGCGCTTGGTGTCTCTGATTACACGTACATCCTCGAACATGGGCACATCGTCCACGAAGGGAAAGCTGCGGACGTGCGTGAGGACGAAGAGGTGCTCGACAAACATCTCGGCGTCGGAGTGGCCGACTAGCCGACTCTCGGTTTCGGTCTCATCACCGTTCCACGTACGAGTGATAGGGTCTCTCCAGCCCCTACTCCATCGCGGGTTTCATGTTCCTACCGTGACAACCAACTTGACCGATACTTATTTCCGAATACTCTGCAAAATCTTCGCTATGAACGACGTAGTGCTGGCCATCGGCCAGAACATCGACGGTGCGACCGCAAAGGCCGAGACTGTCATCGACCTGTTCGATGTCGATAACGTTCGTGCGTACCTGCTGCACGATTTCGTCGACAATCCAGAAGGTGCCTCCGTGACCCAGATAGAAGCCGTCAAACGAGCACAGGAACTCCTCGAAGAGGCGGGAGTCCCGGTCGAACTCCGCGAAGGAAGCGGCGAACCAGCGGAGTCGATCATCGCAACCGCCGAAGAACTCGACGCCGACGCCATCTGCGTCGGCGGGCGCAGTCGGTCGCCGGCCGGAAAAGTGCTGTTCGGGAGCGTGAGCCAGTCCGTCGTGCTGAACACTGAACGCCCCGTTCTCATCTGCAGCGAGGGCGAGTCGTAGCACGACCCCGAACGCGTCGGTCTCCGTTCTGTCAGCTCACTACAGTCGGCAATCGTTCGAACAAATAGAACAGTATAAACGACCAGTATCTCCCGTTCCGGGAGGAGAAAGCGGCCAGACCTCGGGATATGTTGTCTCAATTCGTTCGAGTGAATAGAACTATCTGTACGAAAGACTGACCCGTAGTTCACCCGAGATGCCCCGAACGAGATTCGTCAGCTCGTTCTCCACGCGGTCGCTGTCGAGGCGGTTAGTCGGTCCCGAGACGCTGATAGCGCCGTAGACGTTCCCGTCGTTGTCTTTCAGGGGGACGCCTATGCCAGAGACGCCTTGCAGAAACCGTTCAGTACCGTATGCGACGCCTGCTTCTCGGATCTCGGACAGTTCCTGTTCCAGGTCCTCGCGACGCTTCCCGTCGGCGAGCGGAAAGTCGTATCCGTCGATAATCGCGTTTTTTCGTTCCTCCGGGAGGTTCGCCAGGATTGCCTTCCCCGCAGCCAGTCGATAGAGTTCGACATGCTGCCCAATGTGGGCGTTCGTACGGATGGCACTACTGCCCACGGCTTTCGCGATGAACACTGCTTTGCCGTTCTCCTCGACGGTCCACCAGGCTTTCTCCTCAGTCTCTTCGGCGAGCTGGTTGAGTTTGGGGATGATCTCGTCGTACATATCCTGCGTCTGTCTGATCGTCATCCCCATGTCCAGAAACCGCAGACTGAGTCGATACTCGTGTGACTCGTCCTGAACCACGTAGCCCCGTTCTTTGAGCGTCGATAGATGGACGTGGACGGTACTCTTTGGCATCTCTACGGCATTAGCTAACTCCGTCACACCAGCAGACGTCCGCTCTTTCAACGCCTCAATGATGGTTAGCATTCGGTTGTCCGAGTCAACGCCGGAGTTTTGTCCCATTTTCACGAATTATGAACTGGGGTAAAATAACTTTGTTCATCATGGTTGAATCCAGTGAAATTAGGCAGCAACCTGCTTCTATCCAGCACTGGTGAAATCACCGGTGAGGTCTCGACAAAATACTGTGGTGCAGGATGCCTGTACCGTCTCACCGCGGATGTCCTGTTCAGACTCCCAGCACGGGTATCGATACCAACCGTGGTCCCATTTGCCACATCCATTCTACTTATTTGAATCAGAGCTCGGACCGGATTTGTTCGCTCGCAGACATTGAAAGTAAAACGGTCGTCTCAGGGTGTTACTCCCGGTGGTTTTCGTACGCGAGTCACGGGATGTGTCGGAAACACGGTAATCTGGATTGATTCTATTCGGCTAGCTCGAACGGAAGAGACGTACGGCCCCTTACATGACACAATCATCATCTCTCTGGGGGAATTACAGAACTAGTCTTGTAATGGAACTTCGGAAGGGGCCAAATATCCGAAACGTGCTAAAAGACATATGTTAATAGTATATTATTTATTTCATTATCCAATGGTAGAGATTTCCACAAAACTGCTACTGTAGCGTTCTACCGGCACTTTACACTCGATTGCAGCTCATTATTAAATATTTCTGGTTCGTATCATCAATATCCATAGACAGGAACGATTAGCTGAGAAACCATTATCACGGTGAGTGAAATGGCTATTTTCTTCCACCTGAGATTGAAATATAACATATTTTTGATGTGAGTCTCTAATATCAGCGGCATAGGCTGCCTAAAGTTGAGTAGCAGTGTCACCTGTTGTACTCCCAGGTGAAACAAACAGACATTGACCTGTATTCGAGCGTACCAGGGGGTGTCACGTGAGATCACACCAACTGTAAAGACCTGGCAGCGTGTCCGCCATGCTGCCCACGGTTCATCGACGGGCGTGCTCACCACGTGACGCTGCCGAACCCGAGGTGGTCGTCTTTCCCGGTGACAAAGGCCAGAACGGGGATTTCGGGACAGAACTGTGTCGCCACGCCCGCCCCCTGAGCAGCCAGGGGCCAGTCCGCTATGGGGCCTGACGCCGCCGCCGACACCGAGCGAGCGAATCGAGGGCCCCATACTCAGTACTTCACAAAGCCGCTT
>Ga0208138_100104_pt1 | contig 57695 bp, 63 predicted proteins | sample AntRauMetaRauer3_FD_184786 | JGI IMG/M metagenome (GOLD analysis project Ga0208138, IMG submission 184786) | Saline lake microbial communities from Rauer Lake, Antarctica, in enrichment culture - Antartic Rauer Lake 3 Metagenome Rauer3 (SPAdes)... ... | reverse complement strand
AAATATATTTAAAACAGTGAATTATATGTTATTTAATACATTAAAACTAAATACAATACAAAAATAATTTGTATTTTTTATTATATATGTGTGTAATATAATCTATGATACTTCGTTTTTTAAAAATATATTAACATATTTCTCGTTTTCCGATACCCTTTTGTAGTTCTAAACACTATACTAGTTACACGAAAATTAAGGGATTATAATAAATCATTTACCCCCTTAGTGAATAAGGTGAATACAGACAAATGAGTGAACAAAATATAACAAACACAGAAAATTTTAGTATAGATGAAGTTGAACTACCAATTAAGCGCGTTACCGGCGATACTCTTGAAGAAACATTAAATGAAAATACATATAATAATATTCTTCCAGCACGTTATCTTAAGAAAGATACAAATGGAGATGTGGTGGAATCACCTGAAGATTTATTTGACCGTGTTGCATCTAATGTCGCACTAGCTGACGCTGTTTTTAATACAAATGAAGCAGGCTTTACAATTGAGGCAACACCTCTAGATATTAAACCTGAAGCTAGCACTAACCGTCGTCGTGATTTATGTGACGAAATATTCGGACCAGAAATCGGTCTAGCTGATGAATCTGCAACCGTTGAAGTTACAGATTCGAATATTATTGCATTTGCGTATAGTACAATCGTGCCAAAACTTCCAGAAGAATTACGCGAAAAAGTAGAGAGAACACGAGACGAATTCCATGAAGAAATGATAACACTCGGATTTATGCCAAACTCACCTACATTAATGAATGCAGGTGATGATTTCCAACAACTTTCCGCATGTTTTGTTGATTCTCCCGAAGATGATATAGATGATATTCATCAGACTGAGAAAGAAGCTGCTAAAATCTTTCAATCAGGCGGTGGAATGGGCTATGCTTTCTCTCGATTACGACCGTATGGTGACCGCGTAGGCTCAACAGGAGGTATTGCATCCGGTCCTATTTCATTCATGCGTACATTTGACCAGATGTGTGAAACGATTGCTCAAGGAGGAAAGAGACGGGGTGCTCAGATGGCTATTCTTAATGTGGAACATCCAGACATTGTTCAATTTATTCACGCGAAGAATAAGGATGTATCTCTCGCACAATCTCTCCGATTAAATGACCCGGATGACTTTACACACAACAGTTTCGGTGAAGCTCTTGAAGAAGCAAGAGAACTCGTAGAAAAAGATGAAAATGGTATTGAACGTGTAGCAAAACATCTTCGTAATGCAGCAGAAGGTCACTTGTCTAATTTCAATATTTCTGTTGGTATTACAGATGCGTTTATGGAAGCTGTACAGAACGACGAGGACTACGCCCTAATTAACCCACGAACAGACGAACCGTATATAGCCAACCCAGAAACAAAAGACTTGTACAGTTGGTTTGGACTTGGTGACTATGTTACTGTTGGAGAACCGTTAGAGATTCCAGCACGAGAAATTTGGGAACGTATTGTTAGTGGTGCTCACGGAAATGGTGAACCCGGAATGATTTTCCTTGACCGTGTAAATGATATGCATTCATTCGATACAGATGAACACCCAGAACATGAAATATTAGCTACAAATCCATGCGGAGAACAGCCGTTAGAGGAGTATGAGGCGTGTAATTTGGGGCATATTAACCTTTCAACAAGTGTTGCTGAAGACGCACCAGATTGGCGTATATTCAAAGAAGAAAATGACGGTTCATTAGAAGAACAAGTTGAAGCATACCTAGAAGAAGCCGTAGATTGGGATGTGTTAAACCGACGTGTTGAACGAGGGACACATTTCCTTGAAAATGTTGTCACTATGTCCGACTTCCCTGTTGATAAAATAACCGAGAAAGTAGATGCAAATCGTAAGATAGGTCTTGGTATTATGGGTCTAGCTCAGATGTATATACAAATGGGTACGAAGTATGGTTCTGACGAAGCGAATGAAATTATTCGTCAATTAATGCAACATATTAATTTCGAATCAAAGAAAGTATCTCGTGAAATAGCGACGGGAAATAACAAATTTGCAGAGAGAGGTTCATTTGACAATTGGCATAAATCAAAATATGCAAACCCAACAGACTATGAAGAATGGTTTGAGTACCATACAGGAGAAGATGCTGAAGATTGGGCTGATGGTTACCCTGTAAGAAATCACAATACAACAACAATTGCTCCGACAGGGACAACTAGTATGATAGGTGATACTTCGGGTGGATGTGAACCTATATTCCAAGTTGCATACTATAAAAATGTCACACAGGATGTTCAGGGTGATGAAATGTTAGTCGAATTCGATGATTATTTCCTACGTGTATTAGAGGCAAATGATATTGATGTAAAAGCCGTTAAAAAAGAGGCACAAAAGCAAATGGAAAATAATGTATTCGAAGGTGTAGATTCATTATATTCTGTACCAGATGCTATAGGTGAATTATTTGTTGTAACAAGCGACCTTGCTTCTGAAAAACACGCCAAGGTACAGTGTGCGGCTCAAGAAGGTATAGATAGTGCGATTTCAAAGACCGTTAATGCGCCGAATGATGCAACCGTAAAAGATGCTCAAGAAGCATTTATGCTCGCATACGAACTTGGTGGTAAAGGCGTTACATATTATCGAGACGGAACACGTTCTAAACAAGTTCTTACGACACGAAAAGATAATATGGAAGACGCAGACGAAGAAACACTTGTTGAAACTGTTCAACAAAAACTCGATGACGGTGATATTACACCATCTGAACTTGGAATACAGACATCTGAAATTGGTTCATCTAGTCAACCAAAGAAAAGACCTAAGAATCTTAACGGACCTACTACAGAAATTAATACCGGATACGGTGACTTACTTGTTACGATTAATGAAACCGGTCAAGGTGAACCGTTTGAAGTAATTGCTAATATCGGTAAGTCCGGTGGATATACAGAATCATTCACGGAATCTACAGCGAGACTTATTTCACTATGTCTTCGATGTGGTGTTGACCCAGAAGAAATCGTTGGTCAAATAGATGGCATCCGTTCACCAAAGATTTCGTGGGATGAAGGCGACCAAGTATTCAGTGTTCCAGATGGAATATCTCTTGCAATGCGTAGATATCTTGATAGTTCATCAGATTATAGTACTTCCGAAGTATCTGAAGTTGTTGAAGAAGATGAAAACGTAGAAATTGATGATTCTACGGAACCTATAACAAAAGGACAAGAAGATGTAATTAAGAACGGAGAAAATCCTGAATGTCCAGAATGTAGTAGTCTATCACTTTACTTCTCAGAGGGTTGTAAAACCTGTGAATCATGCGGCTGGTCAGAGTGTTAGAGTAGTAAACATTTTTATCGAATTTATTTTTGCGTTAAACTATCTATAATATAATAACATTACTAGGGCATAGTATTATACATTAATATATGGAAATTAAATGGGCTAGCGTATTAGAAACAATTGATAATCGCGTTAATGAGTATATATCCTCTGATTTTAAAATTGATAAAAATAAGAGAGAGATTATAACAGATACAGATGATGACAAAATACTTGTTCGCGTATGGATTGATTTTAACGAAGATAATCAAAAATTATCAGAAAAATCAAAATCAAGTAAAACTTGGTCAGAGATTAAAAATATTAAAAAATTAATAAATAATGATGAACAATTACACCATAAAGTTCATGCAGCAACAGTTTCTGGACGAAGAAATCATTTGAAAATAGTTTATCCTATCTCATAGTATTATGAATATATTAAAATATATTATTATTATTATTCAATAAGTTCTACGATGTTTGGAAATTCTATTGAAATTTCTGTATAGTCCATCCGTTTGGATATATCTGAAATTACTTCTTTCGGGTCATAACCAGATTCTATCATAATCTGTTTTATTCGATTAATACCATTATTATCGTTTAATCGTATCCGTAATCCATATAATACATCACCGTACCCTTCAACGTATTTTCCTTTCATAGAAACATCGAAATATGATTCTTCTGAACGATAAACTTCATCATGTTTTTCATCTGTATCTACAATCGGATAATATTTGTTTAATGAATTTTGTAATTTTTTATCATTTTTAAACTTTTCGTAAAATGAACGTATTTTATTTTGTGATTCTTTGATATCTTCTTCCATAGTACATTTTTATAAATCAACCTTATATATATTTCTAATTTTTATAATTCTACGATATGTTTTTATTCAATTAATACGATATCTATATATGAAAAAAATAGATTTGTCAATGTATTCAAAAAGACACACCGATAGATTATTTGAAATGGATTTTAAAATGGAATACTCACTAGAAGATAGAAATAAACTAATGTTTGATAAAAAATATCAAATTATATTTTTAACACCGAGTGTATCTAAAGAATTTGAACAGAAAATAATAAACTTAATTAAGAAAACGCTTGAAAATCAATTAAATCATGACCTACATGTTGCAATAAGTGACGAAAAAGATATGAGAGTTGAAAAATATAGAGTTTACAGAAAAGAAGAAAAAGAAATAAGAAAAGAATTTGAAATGATTAAAGAACACAATATTGTTGCTCAATTATAAATTCCGTGTTGTCGTAATTTATAAACCGTTATAGATATATTTGTATATATATGTCAGAAAATGAATTTAAAGATATTGAAACAGAAGATGGATTTTTAACTAAAATGTCTTCGACCATAACAGAATATACTCGGTTACTCAATGAACTTCGGGGTAAAGAAGATGATTTAGATATTGAAAGTAAAAGAGAAGTTACATTTATTGTTAGACCATCTGCAAAAGAAATTGTTGAAGAAGCATATACGGAACTATTAAATGAGGTTGAAAATAGAGATAAAATTCCATTTGATAACCCACAACCTGTTATATTAGAATCTGAAAGACAATTTGCATTAATCAGAGATTCACTTGTAGAAGAAATAGAACAAATTCAAGAAAAAGAAGATGGTAGTGTAACAGGAGCGGATGTAGATACAATGTTATATATTATAGATAAAAAGGCTGGAAAATCAGGACAATTTACAATATTTGGTGGTGCAGAATCATTAATATATAATACGGGAGAAAAATACGATTGGCATCCCTATGAAATAGACTTAGTTTTAAAAGCTAATAGAATCGCAGCTAAACGTAATAATTTACAGAGACATTTATTGTTAGATACAGCAATAATTGTCCCTAATGATGAAAGAATTGTTTATCACGGACTATGATTCATTATCTTTCGGTTTCCAAACAATAGCTCTACCATCTCCTGTTTGAACGCTCATGTAATCATCTTCTGTTTTTTCATCAAATGAATCAATAACACGTTGAACTTGTGAATAAGCAATATCAGAATTAGAATAACCGTTTAAAAATGTTTTAATATCACGGGATAAAATCCGACGCCCACCACTTTTTACAGGTGTTGAAATTTCGTTGAACTTTTCATATACAGCAATAGCACGTTGAACACGAACATCGAATGATTCTTCTCTTGCGACTTTAGGAATTGTCGTTAATTGTTCTAGTTCACACGCATTTGGTTTAACGGCTTGAGCAATATCCATTTCATCTAATTCTAACATATTTTCAATTGCAGTGAGTCGTCTTCCAAGTTTATCAGATGTATCGTCAATATCACTTCTTGTATCCTGTAAATTTTCTTCCAGTGCATCAAGACTTCGTGTAATACTATTCACACGAGATTCGCGGATTTCTGTATCACTTTGAAGTTCTTCGAACATATTCTTAAGTTCTGAAACAGTATCATTTACGTTCTCAATAGAGTCAGAATGTTTTTCGAGTGATTCTGAATGTTCTCGTATATGATGTGTTAATGTTCCTTGTTGTTCTGTAATATGATTTACTGTATTTTCTAGTTGGTCTACACGTTCGATTAGCATAGAGATTTCACTTAAATCAACATCATTTTGCGACTTTCCCGTATTAGATTGAATATTTTTATTATTTACCATACATGACCCCAATTGATTTGTGCGTATAGTACTCTTTTTCGTACTTCATTCATTAGTCTTTCGACTAAACAATTGTATTCCATTCACAAAAAGATATCTATTATTTGGTTTCAAAATAATGTAAATAATTTATATAGTACAAAGAGAATAAAAATAATAAATTCCCTGTTTATTATTATTTAATTCGTCTCAAATTTCTTTTGTAGTGTTAACTAAATAGGAATTATAGAACGCAATCAAAACGCTTTTATATGTACGGACTAAGTAATTAATAACGTGTTAAACAATGAGTAATGAACAAGACACCGCACAAGAACTTGCAGAGAAATTATACGATGACATGGATGAAGGCGTACTTGATGTCACCGTAGATGAACTTGAAGCAAAATTTGAACAATATATCGAGTACGACGTGCATCCAGATAGTGCGCGAAGTACGATTGTTCGAAATCTAGCTAGTGAAGCTGGCGTAGAAATTAGTGAAGCAATGGGAGGTAGTACAGGTAGTGGCGGCGGAAGTGAACTTGTCAAAATCGAAGACATTGATGAACCAGAGGTATTCGTAACTGTTGAAGTTACCGTCCATGACCTGTGGGACGATAATGATACAGATTCAATTTCACAGGTTGGAATTGTCAATGACGACACGGGCCGAATCAAGTTCGTTTCGTGGGAAAAGAGTGAGGTCCCTATCTTAGTTGAAGGGCAGTCCTATAAACTCACTTCTGTAGCAACTAATGAGTACAAGGGACGAATGTCAATTTCACTTAACAGTAGTACAGAAGTTGAGATGATTGATGAAGAATTCGAAGCACCTGATAATACGAAAGAATTCACCGGGTCATTCGTGCATATCTATGATGGTAGTGGATTAATCCGACGTTGCCCTAATGATGATTGTAACCGTGTTCTTTCTGGTGGAGATTGTACTGAACATGGTGATGTTGACGGTGTGTTTGACCTTCGTGTTCGAGGGGTTCTTGACGATGGAACAGACACACAAAATGTTAACTTTGGCTGTGAAATTACGGAAGCACTCACAGGAATTAATCTTGAAGAAGCAAAGTCAATGGCACAGGAAGCACTCGATACAGACGTTGTAGGTGTGGAAATAGCTAAAGTTCTTCTTGGTAACTATTTCACCGTTGGTGGATGGGTGAATGACCGTGATACTCTGATGGTAACGGAAGTAGATGAATCCACAGAAGTTGGTGAGTATAGTATTTCAGAGTTAATCACGAAGGTTGATGCTCTTGAAGAAACAACAGTGAATGATGAATCAGAAGCAGAAGAAGTTACAAACTAAAAGGTGATTAAATATGAGTCAAAATCACGCAGAACGACAACCGGCAAAACGATTGTTCGCAGCAGAACTAAACGAAGCAGATTATCATTTCAAGGAAACTGATGAAGATAGAGCGCCAAATTATCTTCTACTCCCAAGCGGTGATAAGGCTAACCGAGTTATGATGGGTGGTACGCTCATGTCTGTTGAAGATGTGAGTAATGAAGGAAATGACCCATTCTGGAAAGCTGTTATTCAGGATAGAACTGGTGAGTTTCGAGCATTCGCTGGTAAGTATAGCCCAGAAGCCGCTAGTGTCCTTCACGGTGTCAAACAAGATGAAAGTATGCCACCAGCATACGTAATTGTAATTGGTAAGACGAGGGAATATCGACCTGAAGATGATGAGAGTGAAATTCTTATCAATATTCAGCCTGAGACTATTGCTATCGTTTCAGAAGAACAGCGAAATAATTTCATCAAGGAGACGGCTGAGCATACCATCAATCGATTAGAAAACGAGACGGGGGAATATGTACTCCAAGCAGATGAACGTCATGGGGACCGCGTATCCCTTCTTAAAAACGATGTTCGTGAATCGCTCGGAATGTTAGAATAAAACGCAAATTAATTTTATTTTATTTATTTTTAACTATATAGCCTTGGCTATAAGACCATAATATTTTAGGGTTAGAAAGTATCGATATAATTAATGATAAAAATAAATACAAAACGTAAATACTTATTAATAATAACATTCGTTGCATTATTCATATTATTTGTTGAACCTGTTTCTGCCACAGCAGATAGTGAATTTGAAAGTGTAAATTGGTGGGAATTAGCAAAAGAAGGATTAAATGCATTTGCGAATATACTAGAATATACTGCAAATATCGTTAGACAAGGTGCTGATAAGATTGTAGAAATGTTCGGATAAGATAACTAAATATTACAATTTTGAACGGCTAATATGTACACTACTAGGGGTTATAATAATTTCATTTTCTTTTCTTCGTACAATATCACCATCCGTTTCCGTAACAGAATTATGAATAAATTCTAATAATTCTTTTTGTGTAAGTCCTCCTGTAAGTTTACCAATTTCCATTATTATAATATCTCCACTCCGTAATGCTTGTTCAACATTCAACATATCAGATTTATTATTAACTTTCGTTGTCTTAAGTTCCATTGTAGCTTCTGTTTTTAATGCTGAATTTGTATGGTCAAACGGTTTATATTCTGATTCATCTAATGTATTTGAATTACCTATAAGTGTATCTAATAATTTACCCATATCTATATAATAACCTTATTGATTAATTATACTTTCGGCAAACGGGTGTTAAATACCCATATATTTATTATGTAGTTTTGGTATTTATAATACATGAATAATGAAGTTTGTATATGTATACCCACATTAAATGAAAATGAGTCTATCAAAGATGTAATCATAGGATTTAAAAATATCGGATATGATAATATATTAATTATAGATGGGGGTTCAACAGATGGAACAAGAGAATCTGCAAGAGAAGAAGGAGCAAAAGTTGTGGTACAAAAATCAGGTAAGAAAGGTTCTGCTATGAGAGAAGCCGTAGATATAATAACAAAAGAAATTATTGTTTTTGTAGATGGTGACTCAACTTATAAACAATCGGATATTAATAAACTAGTCAAACCAATTAAATTTGATAATATTGACCATACGCTTGCTTGCCGGTTTGATAATATAGAACCGGGAGCTATGTCAAAATTACATTTATTTGGAAATAAGATAATAAATTATACATTTTATTTATTATATAAACAATCTGTACGTGATTTATTAACAGGTTATCGGGCAATAAAAGTAGATTCATTTAAAGAACTAAATTTAAATAGCACAGGATTTGATATTGAAACAGAAATTACAGCTAAATCTATTTTAGCAAATCATAATATACAAGTCATTCCATCGTCTTATTATAAAAGAGAAGGTGAATCAGAATTGAATTCATTTAGTGACGGATATAAAATATTTAAACGAATGATAAGTACGAGATTTACAAATTAAGTTATTAATAATCAATATCTTCTACACCTAAATCAATATCTAGTTCATTCTCAAGTTTCTTTTGTAGTTCAATAACAGGTTGTGTTTTTTCATCCTCAATATTTCTTAAATTACTCTCTTTAATGTTCATTTTGTTGGATAATTCTTTACGAGTATATCCTTTAGAGTTTCTTGCATCACGTATTTTATCCCCGTAATTTAAAGATAAATCATTAACTTCATCAAAATAGTTGTTTTCTTCTTCTTCTTCTTTATTACGATTATTATGATTTGTCGTGTTATCTACGCTATTCTTATTTTGGTTAGATGTGTTCATTTTATTAGTATTATTACTTGTTTTACTAGTATTATACTTTGTTTTTGTTTCTTTTTTATTTTCCTCTTTTTGTTTGTCTGTTATCGTTCCAAGGTCGGTACAATCTGGACACACATTCAAAGTAGCGCCGGATATTTTTGCTTCAAGAAGATTTTTAACATTATTTCCGCATAATTCACATTGAGCCATACCTATACTAAATACTCGTCATTAATATTACCATCGCCTTTTCGGTACATATTTAACCGAAAAAATAGTTTTATCTCATATGGATTCAAGATATGTATTTGAAAGGGGGACATATGATGACGGTAAAATTTTATTAACTTATCGTGAAAAATTTGCTCAAAATGCTAAGGATGAAGATGGAGATGTTATTTATGAAAAAGGAAATAATTCAAATACTAGAACGGTATCATTTTATGCAAATATGATACAAATAAAAGTAGGTAACAGTAGTGTAAAAAAGATTATAAGTTCATATATATTTGAAAAATATGATGAAGTTGATGAATTATCGGAAGAAAAGTTAACAGATTGTGACTATAAAATAAAAGAAAAATTACGGAATAATAGTTATTATATTAATGATAAAGTAGTAAATCAATGTGGGAGTATATATTCATATGATGAATTATGTGAATTAGAAATTGATATTGATATAACGTTGGATTCTGGTGAAGAATGGACTGTTGTATTTTATTGTGATATATAATTGTATATTACATATAAAAATGACTTATATTATAGGATATAATAATATTTAAGTTATTAGTTATTTTGTATGAAAACGCCGGAGCTTTTATATCTATGTTTTTATATATTAATACTTGTATAATAAAAATGGAATCTCTTATAGATGAAGCCCTTGAAAATTCGGCTCAAGAAGAAGCTGTTAGGACAGATGATGAAGACTTCGACCAATTTGGTGACCCGCGTATTGTTGTCGTTGGGTGTGGTGGTGCAGGTAACAATACGATTAATCGATTACACAATATTGGTATCGAAGGCGCAGAAACCGTTGCTATTAACACAGACAAACAACATTTGGATATGATTGAAGCAGATGATAAAATTCTTGTAGGTTCTAATTTAACGGATGGTCTTGGTGCTGGTGGAGACCCTGATATCGGTAAAAAAGCTACAGAAAAAGCTCGTGCTACGCTCAAAAATGAAGTTCTTAAAGACGCTGACCTTGTTTTCGTAACGGCTGGTATGGGTGGAGGTACAGGTACAGGTTCAGCACCAGTTGTAGCTAATATTGCAAAAGACGTAGGTGCAATTGTTGTAGGTATGGTTTCAATGCCATTCCGTGTTGAACGTGCTCGTGTAAAGAAAGCAGAAGAAGGTATTGATGAACTTAGTCATCATGCAGACAGTATTATTGTTTTAGATAATGATAGATTACTAGATTACGTTCCAAATCTTCCAATTGGGGACGCTTTCTCCGTAATGGACCAGATTATATCAGAAACAATCCGGGGTATTAGTGAGACAATCACCCAACCATCGTTGATTAATCTGGACTATGCTGATATGCGTTCAATTATGGAAGAAGGTGGCGTTGCTGTAATGCTTGTTGGTGAATCAGGTGATAAAGATAAAACACAAGTTGTTGAAGAAGCTCTTAATCACCCACTTCTTGATGTAGATTACCGTGGTGCTAGTGGGAGTCTTGTACATATTACGGGTGGACCTGACTTGTCACTTACAGATGCTAACGGAATCGCATCAAAAATTACAGAGCGTCTTGACGATGATGCTAAGGTAATTTGGGGTTCAAGAATACAAGATGATTACAAAGACAAGGTTCGTGTAATGGCTATTATGACAGGCGTAGAAAGTTCAAATATTATTGGGCGAGATGATAATACACAGAATACAAATTCAACAAGCTCTCAAAATAGTGATAATTTCACAACCGATAGAAGTAGAAAAACATCTCCAGATATTGATTCAATTAAATAACATATCTTATTTACATTAGTCTTTTAAGACCTTACTACGTTGTTTTTTATATGAAATATGACCAAGAGACTATAGAAAATGCTAAATGGATATCTTTAAGTAAAGACGAAGAAGTAAGAGCATGGTGCCATTCAAGTATATATCCATACATACCAGTATATATTATGGGTTTCTTGATGGTGTTAGCTGGACTAATTTTACCCTTTATTATCGATGTGAGTACGACGGTATTAGCGTTAGTTCTATTACTTATACCATTAGGAATATTTATTGTAGCTGTAGAACATGCTAGATACATAACTGTTTTTTATGTATTTACAGATGATAGTGTATTCAGAAAGAAGGGTGTATTTCGTCATAGAACAAGGGAGGTAGGATATGATTCAATTGACAAAGTGAAAACAGACCAAACACTTATCGGTCGAATTTTAAAATACGGAGATATGACTATTGTAACAGCAACACCAACAAGTAAAGATATTTTACTAACTTACATACCAGATTTAGAAGAAGCAAATAAGATAATTGGTGACTATACTGGATATAAAGCATCTCGGAGAGATAGAGATACAATTAATAATAAAAGCTATCGGAGAGATGATGAGTAATTATATTATTAGTCAATAACACCCATTTCTTTTAATCTAGTTGGAAGATATGTTTCTGTTACGAAATCAAGACCTCTAGATGCAAGTGCCTGTTGTTCTGCTTTTACACCAAGTTCTAATTGTAGTTCGATTTCATCTCGCCAAAATTCTGTATCAAAACGCGGGTCGTCTAATTCACTTTCAAGTGCTTTGATATCTGAATCTTTTAGAGGGTCTGTCGGAAGGTCATAATCACGGATATCTTGTGGTCGAATACCTAGATATTTGGCTTCTGGTGTTGCAAGATATTTTGACAAGTGAGCACTTTTAATTGAACCGTATGCTACAGAACCATAGATACGATAACTCCATGGGTCAGCATCTGTAAATACATTCACAGGGAGTTCTAGTTCATCATGAAGTCGCTTAATAATGCGCCTAGTTGCCCTTGAAGGCTGTCCTTTAAGATGTACAATCAATGCTCCGTATTCATCATCAAATCCATTCTCAATCAATCTGTCTCGCATACCACCGGTCTCAACAGCAAGAACAAAATTTGCCTCAGAACTTAGAAATTCGATTGTATCTGGATTATTTGGGATTTGATATCCTTGTTCACCAACATTTTCTTGACAATGAATTATACGGTCACCTCGACGCGTTTTTTCACGAAGTTCTAGTGGCCCCATAATAGTAGCACCAGATTCTTCAGGACGCATATGGAAATCTTCACGGCGTTGTTTTGTAATCGTTTCTAATTCTTCAATAATCTTATTCGATTCATCTTGGTCTGAGAATTGTGCGTCTTCCTCACCCCATGACTCACTTAAATAGTACAGTTCACGAAGTGTAGATGAACGTTCTTCTTCAAGTTGATTTGTAAGAAAATCAAGAACATATACAGATTTTAAAATCTGTTTTGCTTCCCTTACTTTATTTGCCGTTCGTGTGGATGTTCTATCACCAAATACCCACACACCCGAATCATCATCATATTCTATATTTGTCTTTGTTCGGGTTGGCATTTCAAGCGTGGGAACTTGACCATCTTCAATTTGGTCTTGCAATTCTCTAGCTTGGTCATAAATCGCATCTAAAGCGGGCGTATCAGCATCATCAGGATTATCTGTACTCATTCGTATATATAAATAACACCGCTATCATTTATATTTTACTATTAGGTTTTGTACTATTTTTCGTTGTACTCATCATCATCAATAATAAATTCCCATTTTGAATCTGTTCCACCTTTTATGATACCGTTATTATAATATTCCTTATCCCCATCTGTGTTATTTGAATGTCTATCGCGTCGAATGTATAATACAGCGGCTGTTGATATAACAATATAACCTGTCAAAGATATCCAAATTGGGTCAGAGTATATGTTTTCGCCTTTAAAATTATAGCTTTCACCTTCAATATTTATTATAAATTCACCTTGATATAATTCTGTATTTTGAATAGTATCTGTTTCATTATTCACAAGTTTCATGATATCAGATTGTGTTTCTTCAGAAAATGTACTTATATTATAGTCTGGAATTATATCTACATTATTCTCATTCTGCAAATTAGGTGTATATTCCTCTTGTTGTTCTTGAAGTTCTTTTATTTCATCTGCACTCATATACTCACTATCTATAGATTCCTCATACAATTGAACCTGTGTAACTTCAACCGGGGGTTGAGGTACTAAAACTCCCGCAAATACGAAGAATAAACCTACAATTAAAAGTAAGTATACGGTATATAGAGTTAATTTTTCACGCACTATACATATAATCGTTGTTATAAATTAAAAAATTAACCCCTGTTCAATCAGAAATTGTAACTTTTTGCTTTTCAGGTTTTGTAATATCTAAATCTGTTATATCTGAACCAAATGAAATAGATTTTGTTTCTTCTTTAGATACAGGAATAACACATTCAAATGTATTATTATCTGATATTTCAACATCATCAGGCATATCATCTGAGATAGAATCTAATGTACCTGTAATAACAACGTCTTCTTTTTTACCTCTATAATTCGTTACATTTACAATTCCATCACCAGCATTTTCAACGTAAACATTGTTAAGAATTCTTGCCTGTGAATTTGCTTTACCAGATATTTCTTCACTAGTAATATTTTCAAGTTTATCAGACATAGCTCTTAATAGTCCACCAATAACATCCTGTTTCTGTTTTCGTTTTTGTTTACTACGCTGTTCACCCATATATTTCTTCAAATCACGAGCTACATCACGTACCGCACGTTCAACTTCATCTTCAATCTCAGGAACGCTTGCAACAGCATCTTTAGATTCACTGGTAAAAGGAACATTTGTGCTTGCGACGTGAACCAGTAAAACCATTGGACCTTGTGGTAAACTACCTTTATGCTGTGAGATTTTATCTCGTGAAGTATAATACGAATTCCATCGTATACCTTTTACAACTTGTGTAATAGCACACGCCCCTTCTTGATATACAAGAGGAACACGATTTGCGAATCGACTTAGTTGTATTTTATTTCCACCTGTCTCAATGCTTCCACCATAGGCGATTCCGGCTTCAATAACGAACGGTTCACCTTTAGCAACGCTCGCGCTTCTCGTCGTTGCTGTATAGAATTCAGCATCATATCTTGTTTTTAATCCTGTTAAGATATCATCTTCTGTGATTGGGGATAGACATTTTGTTGGTGGTGCCATTGCATTTGCTTTCTGCATACCAGCTAGTAGATTACTAGCCAAGTCTCGGTCTTCTGCAACTTCTCTAACAAGAGGAACTTTTGTAGATACTGTTTCAGATTGGCTCCAAAATAATTCTAATACTTTTTCTTGTGCAGTTTCACCGAATGTAGCTTCACCGTTCATTGTTTTTGAAGCATTATCTGATGCTATTTCAATTGACTTTTTAAGTTCATTATATGTTATCTGTTTTGAGCCGTGTTTAATAAATTGATTAGATAGCTCTTTTCCAACATGGGCAACAAGCATCTGATTCTTCCGGTCGATTGTAACTTCATCAACACTTTCAATAGTATGTGCGACGAGATTTTTCTTCAGAACATCCCATAATGCATCAATAGCATTATCTCTAACCGTTTGTCCAAACTTCATAATCGTTTCTTCTCCTGCTTTATCTGCCCCGTTTGTAACAGCAGATTGTAGACCTTCGTAGGTTACAAGAGATTCACTCGTAATATCATCGAAAACATATTCGAAGAATGTATCCGTTGCCTCTTGTCCTTTTCTTCGAACAGCACCAAAGAATGCGTCCCGATAATCTTCTTTAGATGTTCTTTTTGTAACAACAGGCCATCCAAGAGAACGACCATAATTCATATCTCTGAAATTATTAAGAATACTATCTGCTGTTTTTTGTCCTACACGAGTAAAGTCCGTTTTGAAAAACGAATTTAACTGTTGACACTTTGTTTCTACAAGCATATACTGTAATGTGCCAAGTTCTACTCCGTGAGGATGTGGCTTGATTTCCTCAACAGGGTCTGGTAATTCTGTTACAGGTCTATCATCGTATACTAAGTCGTGTTTTGGTTCATGAAGTTCGATTGTAGCATGAGGATTTACAACAGCAGTTTCGTGTACATACTGATGTAATCGCTTTCTCGCACGCATATTACCTTCCATATCCATTTCAATTCGGATTCCGTGTTCTTTATCTGGCCAATCGACTTCTTTTTCCTCATAAATTTTTGGCTCATTTGTGTCTGTATCAATTCCCACCTCAACATAGTGTGCCGTATCGTCTTCTTTCGTCTTCGATGTTACGCGGGCAGGATTACCACTCGTTAATTGTGAGTATAGTACAGCGGCTGAAATTCCAATACCCTGTTGTCCACGCGTCTGAGAACGGCTATGGAAACGACTACCATATAGAAGTTTTCCGAAAACATTTGGTATGTTGCTTCTAGGGAGTCCCGGCCCGTTATCTTCTATAATTAATGTATAGTACTGTTCATGTTCTGTGATATTAATACTAATATCTGGGAGAATGTTTGCTTCTTCTGCGGCATCTAAACTGTTGTCTACACCTTCTTTTGCAGCGGTTACAAGCGCACGCGTCTTGCTACCGAAACCAAGCATTTGTTTATTTTGCTCGAAGAATTCTGCAATAGATATCTCGCGTTGATTGTCTGCGAGTTCTTGTGCTACGTCTGATGATTCTTCAAATGTACTCATTCATTAATCCCTTTGTAGCTCAGTATATAAATATGCTGTGGTTTGATAACTGACATTTAGTATAAAATAAAGCAAATATACACAAAGTATAAAAATATTAACTAATTTATTCTGTTAAATTTTATTAATTATATAAGTATTTTTCAGCATATTGTTCTAATTTACATATTATATCTCTGATTTTATGTACTTTATCTGGAATACTGATATCAATATGTGGTTTTGGATTTTTATACTCTGAATCCCCTCGTTTTTTCCGTAAATTTTCATACATTTGTAAATCTCTATGGGTAAACGGTATTTTAGATGTGATGACATATTTCTCTAATTCTGTTTGCTGATTTCTGTGTTGACTAGATAAATTATTTTTTACCATACCTATAGACGCACGGGCCGCATGGAATAAACCATAGTATGTACTTGATATAGCACCAATATATGAACCATTTCCGTTGTGAAGTGCTTCAGCATCATTTAAAGAACGTCTTGCATCAGACAACTCCTGTCTAATCCATGACTCTGGTTTGCTATTCGTGCTACTTTGACTCATGCGTTGACTCATATATAATACGACAAAATAATACCCTATAAGATGTTCGATTATATATTATATAGCAATAAATAGTTTATTAGAGTATGTAGTATTTTTGTATACTATGGTAAATATTATTCAAATCCTTGACTCTATCGTTTACAATTCTAAAAAAGAAGAAATAGAGCACATAGGAGAAAAAATTGAACTAAATGTACACTATAATGAACAGACCAAAGAATTATTTGTGTCTCATTTTTATATAAATGATAGTCATAGAAGAAAAAACTATGGAACAAAAATATATAATGACATTAAATCATATGCTATATCTAATGAAAATATAGATAAATATAGGTTTCACATAAAAAAGAATAAATCATCCAAATTATGGTTAAAAAGACTTGGTGAAGAATATATGGAAATAAATGTTGGTGGAGTCGGTACGACCTTTCAAGTAGAATATAATATATAATAAAATAGATAATTTATTATGGTATATAGTATTTATGTAAAATATGGGACTGCAAAATAAAAATATAAATTGTGAAGGTTCAAATTTACACATAATTGGTTCGATGCATGCAGAACAAAATATGTTTTCACGGAATAATGAAAAACGAGATATGTGTGATGAAATTCTAAACGAATTAAATAGAATTAAACCAACGACAATATTTATCGAAACACCTCCAAATAGAATTAAAGATATTCCATCATATAAAGATAAATCCCCATTACATACAAGTATCGAATTAATTGCTGTTTCTAAATATATATCTGACCATAAAGGTGTAAATCTTGTCGGTGTTGATTCTAAATCTCTTAGGGATTTATATACAAAAAATTCTTCTGAAGATATGATTGATTTTACTCATTTGACTAGAAATAATGCTATAGCATATAATACGTTAGTCTATTTGCGAGAAAACACTGTTAGAAATAGTGCACTTATTATTGGTCGGAATCATATGGATGAAGTTTTAAAAATATTATCTGAATAATAAAATTTAGTATGTAAAGTGTTCAAAAAAAGATATGGGGGTCCACTATATATAAGTAAAACATGGAGAAAGAATATCGTAAATGTAATAAAGATATGATAAATTGTCCTAATTGTAATCGTAAATCACTAGTTCTCTATAGGGTACATAAAGTTCAAACGATATACGGACATTGTTCTACGCCTACGTGTAAATATTGGCATAAAAAATCTGAAAGAACAAAAGAGAATGCGATTGTTATAGATACGACTAAATTCACGACAAAAAACCATAAAAATCACGATAAAATTATGCAAAATATTGTAGACGCAAACAAACAAGATTATTTACCTGTTCTCAAATCAATGAACGGTTTTAATTTAAAAGAATTTACTTATTAATTATTTTGTGAGAAACCTATATATTTTTTATATTATATACTTTAAGGTTTGTTTTTGAACCGGGCATCATCGAACCACCACCAGAGAAACCCCCGACATCACCCTGCCATTCAGGTTCCATCTTAGCGGCTGAAATAGCATACAGAGCTTTCCAAATCCTTGCTTCGTCGTATATATCTATATCTTCTGGAACTAGCTCAAATAGGCTCTCAGGAACTAATACGACAAGCTTCTTTTTCATACGAGACAAAGCAACATTAATTCTATTCTGAGATAAGATAAATTCTTCTTCATCAGATAAATGAGCCGGGTCACTAACTGTAGTGGATAAGAACATAACATCTTTTTCTCCACCTTGGAATCGTTCAACAGTATCTACATCACAATTTTCACAAAGTGTTTTTAATTTTCCTTTTTGTGCATTATGCGGAGTTACAATTCCAACAGATTCGCTATCTGGAATTACCTTTGTTAATGCACTAAGCATAGTTCCTTCTACAGAACTTACTTGTCTACTTGTTCTGTCATTGTGAATAATAACAGTTAGTGGAGCATCAGATTTTAATGCACAACGAAGACCATCTGTATCAATATCTATTTCAGGTATAGTATTTTTTTGATTAGATACATAATTAATACCATCTTGGTCATAAACTGTCTGTCTAAGGAATTCTGTAACAGTTTCATGACATCTAAATGTTTCATTCAATCGCGTCATTGGAATATTAGCATTAGGGCTAGGGGGAGAATCTTCATGGATTTTATCTATTTTTTCTCCACGTAAATACCTAAAGTAATCAAGAGCACTTAGGTGTGGCATATGATTTATAATTGACGTTCTAATTTCATCTTGCCATTCATATTTTTGAACTGGTGATAATTGTCTCTGGTCACCAGCTAACATTATTTGTGCATCTTCTTTTACAAATGCACTAGCCATAAATAGTTGATACATAGGCATCATACTTGCTTCATCAATAGCTAATGCATCAAAGAAATTATATGCTCTCTCATACCCTTCTTCTGCAGTTGTACCATCGAATAGTTTACCAACTAATCCATCAACACGCCCCGGTGTTCCGAATACAATTAGATGTTCTATACTATTACTGTTTGAACTTGCAAGTGTTTGCTGGTGAGATGTACCAACAGGCATTATTAGATTATTTAATATGTCGATATCATTTTCATCATTGTAATTGAGATATTCAACTTTGTCAGAACTATTTTGTGGTTCATTATATGCTAATCGAACAATTCTTGTATTTTCTAATGGATGCGTTCCATATTCTTCATCAAATCTTTCTAATAATTCGACAACATCTGCCATTACTTCATCGACAGATTTGTTTGATAAACCCGTTACTAATGATGATACACGGGTTTCTCGTTCTTGTCCATCAAACGCACGAGCCATCAATGCTTGTGCTAAAGCACCTGATGTTTTACCAGTTCCCGGTGGACCCTGAAGAAGAGAGTATCGACCAGTTTTCATTATAAATTCTGACTGTTTTTTATTTGGCTTAAATTCAAGTGCATCTTCTGCCCAATTAAGATACTTTGAAACACCATCATACGTGAACACAGTATCATTCATATCGGATTGTGAATTTCGAATTTTTTGTATATCTTGATATACAGGATTTGAATCAGCGTATCGTAGTGCTTTAATGCTTTTTTCTGCCATTGTATTATCTGGATTCGGGTCTAATACAAACATTTCACCAGAACCCATGTATGGTTGATGGTCATTGCTCGCGTCTAGTGACCATGGCATTCTTGGTAATACATACTCAAATTCTAACTTACTGCTCGTTCTATATCCGTCAATAACAATTCTGTTATTTTTTGGGTCATATTCATCAACACTGACTTTAATTCCACGAGCTATCTGGTTTGGACTAGAACCCTCCACAGTAAATTCATCATCTATTTTTGTTAATGGTGTCGCAACACAACGGGTCCCTCCTGTTGTTTCTCCACTACCTCCAATTCGTGAAGAACCGGCTATTTGTGTAGGATTATCAAAGTCAAATTCATCGAATAACAATTCACCAACGGCTCTAAACATATAACCCTTATCTTGTACAATATTGGTAACACGAATTGGTACAGATTCCCCATCTATAACACGTTTCTTTACCGGTTCCATATATACATCATAAGCATCATCTTTTGTTTGACGTGCTTCAAGGTCTAGATAATCCCTACATGCTTCGGCTAACGTCCCCTCCCTCGGTTTTTGGGTTGGTAAATCGGCCAATTCAATCGGCTCTTTATTCATATCCGTACTTCTATATGATATTGACCTTTCAACATGATGTAAAGAATGAGCTAACTTGCTACTAAGCATACTATACATAGATGATGTAATTGGAATATCTTGTTTCGAAGAATCAACCCATTGGAAATTTCGAATTATACTCTTTTGATTATCATCGTCAGACCACGTTTCATCAAGAAGCCCGATATCATCACTAGCCCATAAATATTCAATCGGTATTTGTGCGCCGCTTCTAGGAAGTAGTGAATAAAAACTATCCGCAGATGTATTATCTGAATTTTTATTCAGTACAGACGCTAGTTTGCTTCCACCTTGTGATATTGGAACAAAACCATCAAACAATTGTTGTTTAAATGCCTCTTTAAGGTTTATTTCAGAACCAGAAGAATGTGATATTTCCCAATCACTGTTTGAAAATTGAGCATATGCATCACGAGGATATGTTCGTTGGACAATAGATGTAAGAGATTTATCCATTTGTTTTACAGCAAATCTATTCTCAATCTCAGATTCAACAACACTTACCATCTTTTGGTCTATTCCTTCTCTACCGTCTAGTAATCTTCTCATAGAAGCAGCTTGAGGTAGTGTATTTTGGTGTCTCTTAACAGAATCATATAATGAATCGTATTCATCCTGACCATATACATAAAAATGAATTCCAGCTTCATCTTGTTGATTTAATCCACCGAGCAATTGTATTGTTTTAAATATATCTGTAAATGCATCTTCAAGAAGTTCACGTTCGTCTTCTCCACCCCATGTATCTGCGTTTCTATTAATATCGTTTACTACACGCGAAAAAGTTAATGGCGAACTATCATACAATCCACAAGTGACGCGTCCACTAATTGCGACAATACTATCACGAACGTGGTCATGTTGTATATTTAAATATACTCTGATTAATGAATTCTTTTTAATTGGTAAATCTGCGTCATAAGGTGGATTATCTTCGGGTAATTTCGCAGAACCTACACCTTGTAGCCATGAAAACCACGGTTTATCATGAGCAAATGTATGTTCAGGATTCAAATCACCTAAAAATGCTTGTGCTTTTTGAGCAATAATTGGAAGTCTTGTAGATAGTGTTGCTTCTTCACTTAATTTGTTTATTGTTTCTTTGTGCTTAGGATTAATTGGAACGTCATCATATTCATACGGTTTTGAATCTTCAATTAAATTATATAATTCAGCAACATCTTGTATTGTCGTAATATTATGATTCTTCAGCTTAGTTTTTTCACCCGGACTTAATCCAAGTAAACTTAAATCACCATTTTCTATAGCCTTTACAATACATACTTCCGCGTAAGGAGATGACTTATTTACAGACAATGGTAGTTCATCAAAATCTGTTGTGAATGCGCGTTCGAATGGACCATCTTCTTTTAGAATACGCTTAACATCACCTTCTCTTGTTTCAAGATGAAATGACGGTGTATTTTCTTCTACAAGAACGGTATCTAAATCTGTTTCACGATAAATAATGCCACCACTAATTTTGTAATTTACCTCTGTATTAGATAGTATGTTACGAAGCATTACTGTGTATGTCGCCGTCTGAAGTTGTTGATATGGTTTTTCGTCCCATGAAGCTTTAATATCTATAACATTTATATGTACACCATCATCGGTAGGAAACAGTATAATTAAATCAGCATCACCCAACACATCGAATAATTTAATCGTACCTTTCAGACGAGCTTGTGTTAATATTGTTGGTTTTCCATCTTTTCTATTAGCTACTTTTTCAACTTCTTCAATTATTTGATTCTTATTTTCGTCACTATCCCAGTCATACCACGTATTTACATGCGTGTGAGCTTTTTTGTCTAATTCATCATATACATAATCTTCAAATTCGTTACCTATTGTAGATTGAAGAACACCTAATGGTTTTGTAGCATCTTTCCAGTATCTTTCTTCTAAAGGCGACTGGTCCTGAAATCGAATCTTAATAAACCACGGTTCAAAATTATACTTTGCAGCTTCACCAATTCCAGATGGAGGAAGTTGGGGTAAATTATCGTTACTCATCAATTGTATTTACTTAGGATACTATGGGTTTATAACTTTTGATTATTTCTAATATGAATACATTAATAACCGTTTCTTATATAATATAAATTATGAATATTAATAAGTCAGCCATTAATAGAATATCCAACGGTATTACAGAATGGCAGTCTAAGAAAGCACGTTCTGAAGAAGAAAGATGGTCGTACGATGAACATGAGAAAATTATGGAAGATTATGAAGATGTATTATCTTTTGCTGAAAATAAGTGTGGTATGAGAGAAATAGGAAAAGGTAGAGATAGAATTGTTTTCACAAGTGGGAATGTCGTATCGTGTAAACAAGATGTTGTTATTAAAATATCTCTTAGTGATGGAACAATGCAAAATCTAGAAGAAATTGAAATGTGGAATCATATTGAAGAAGACGTTAAAGAACATGTTGCATCTGTAATTGATTGGGATGAAAATTATAAATGGATTATACAACAACAAGCAGACCAAGGTTCACCACCGGGGGCTTCAAAAACACTATTAGAAAATTTGTCTAATATTGGTTGGACATGTTCCGATATTAGACCAGATAATGTTGGTATGATTGATAACAAACCTGTTCTTATAGATTTAGGTCTAGGATTGAGAAAAAAATAACGCCACCAATATAATTATAATTTGAATGTATTTATTTTAATAAAAACGTTTTTATATAACCTTCTCATTTATAACTATACACCAAAATCTCACTAACAGTGTTGTTAGTGGGGTTCTGTTACCGAGGCCCCAAAGTGGGACCAAAACAAGCCAAAAGACCAAAGTTATACAAGTGAACTTTACGTTGTTGTAAAGTTTAATTGTATTACAAAGGTTCGTTAGACTTGAGTCTATTCTTAAAACAACGTAAAACAACGTTTAGTCTTACGTATGGTCCAATATTCTCACTAACAACACTGTAACTTAGATTATTTGACAATACAGTCTAAATTGTCGTATATATTTTTAACCGTAATACCTTTATTTATGCAATTGTACGTGGATAGTACAGATGGATGAATATCATCAAACGATTCTGGATGCACTGACAACCGGAACACATGAAAAGAATAGAACAGCCGAAGATACAATCGCAACTTTTGGGCATCATTACTCCATTGATTTGAGTGAAGGATACCCACTGTTAACAACGAAAGAAATGGATACATTCCGGTGGGATTCATTACTACATGAATTTGAGTGGTATCTTGGCGGTGAACATCACGTCAAGGATTTAACTAATAAGACAGGTATATGGGATGCGTGGGCTGACGAAGAACACAATCTTCCAAGCGCATACGGTCGATTTTGGCGGCGGTATCCTGTTCCTAACCAATCGTCCCAATTACAAGGCGAAGCATGGGTATCAGAAGATTCTAAGTATACTACACGCGAAGAAAATGACGAACTTACTTTTGACCAACTTGGTTTCGTAGTTGATGCACTTTCGGGAGATAACCCACATCGTGGTCCTGAATCGAGACGGTTAATTGTTAATGCATGGCATCCTGCTAATGCCCAAGTGAGTGGTCTACCTCCATGTCATTATACATTCGTATTTAATACACAAAATGGTAAATTGAATACGCATTTAACACAACGGAGTGCAGACATTGCTCTTGGTGTTCCGTTTAATATTGCTGCCTACAGTTTGATGACAAAATTAATTGCTCAACAGACGGGGTACGAGGTTGGCGAATTCAGTCATACTCTTGTTGATGCTCATATTTACTGTGGACGCGGTGAACGAAGTGAATGGTATAGTAAGAATTTATCAGAGTTACAAGAGCGTGTTGAAAATGCAGAAAGTAGAGAAGAATATAAAGATATCCGTAATTGGATTCTTGATTCTGCCCCTGAAGATGAAGGTGCGTCGGATGTAGATGAGCACAAATATGGTTACGACCATGTACCCGGATTGCTTGAACAACTTTCAAGAGAACCACTTGGTAGAAGTAATTTAGATATTTCTGATGGAACGACTATTGATAATATTTCATATGATGATTTCTCACTTGAAGACTATGATTCATATGATGGAATCAGTTTCAAAGTCGCAGAATAATATAACAAACATATTCAAAAATACATCTGAATCGCTGTTTTTATATTCCATGGAATATTAAATACATGTATAGGATAACAAATTACTATGCAATCTTCACGACATTTAACAACGGATAGTCAGGGTACTTGTAATAAGGCGTATGTGTACTGGTCTTTTCCAGAACAAAAGCCATCTATTGAGGAATATAACAGACTAAATAATGTTACTTCTGCACAAGAATCCGATGTTGGTGATATTCCTGAGGACACGCCAAAGCAGATTAAGGCCCTCGATGAGCGTGCATTAAATGAAGGAAAGATGGTTGGTAAATGGATGATTTTTGTATCACCAGATGAAATTAATGAAATCTGGGCAGATATTTGTGAACTTGTAGATAATAAGATGTTTTGGTTAGCCAAAGCATCCACAAATTGGGCACGCAAGAAAAACAATATGATAAACATGCTGTTTTTGTTTATACACCAAACTATCTCGATATTGATGATATAAAACGTGTTCGAAATGTATTGCGTGAAGAATGTGGATTCACAGATGATTTACAGTATAAAACAGATTATTATACTCATTTAGGTATATATCCCGATACGATATCTGAATGGGACGTGGAAACAGAAGCAAGATATAATTTTTAAGTATCGAAGGTTTTTTGAGAGTGTAAGTGTATAATATATTGATGAATATTTGCGCTATAGCTGCTGTAGCAGAAAATGGAGTTATTGGTAAAGATGGAGAACTACCGTGGCATTATCCTGAAGATTTAGAACATTTCAGAGATATAACAATGAATAATCCTATCATAATGGGTCGTAAAACATTTGATTCATTTCCTGAACCACTTCCAAATAGGACACATATTGTGTTAACAAAAAATGAATCTTTAGAACATGATGATGATTCGATTCGTTATGTAAATACTCCCGAAGAAGCTTTAAAATTTGCAGAATCTATAACTAATAATACATCTTATATTATTGGAGGTAGAACAATATATGAATTGTTTTTTGATGATTTAGATTCTATGATTATATCAGAAATTCATGCGGATTATGATGGTGATACGTATTTCCCTACATTTGATTCTAAAAATTGGAACGTTGAATATATGAGAGAATCTGATGATTTTGACATTGCGTATTATAAACGTTGAGATTGTCAGATAAAAATCGTAACCTTTACTATATACTGTATCATACTACAGTATGTAAGAGGACGCATGGTCCAATCTGGATAAGACGATTGGCTTCTAACCAATAAATTGGGGGTTCAAATCCCTCTGCGTCCGTTTCGGCATGGAAATAAAAAATATTTTCGATAATTCGAATAGTACAATAGATTCTGTAGAATTGTCTGAGAAAATGATATATGATATCTTAAAATGGATTAGTGAACAAAATACTATACTTAGTATGCCGTATACTGACGGTGAAACAAATATTAGGAATGAAACAGAGTTACATGGTTTTGAAGTAGAGACAGAATATACTTCAACGCATATTAATGTTTACTTAACTTCGGAAGAAGGAACAGTATATACAACGCGAAATGCACTAGAATATTCTGTAGAATAATGCATTTAGGATGTTTTAATATAGAATAGTATATGAATATTTCGAAAATTTTACAAAAAGAAAATAGGTCAAGTTATGGGGAAAGATACACAGAAATACTTACTTATATATGTTGTATAATACATTCCATATTGGCGAGCATTTTTTGTACTGATACGACATATTATAATATATATGGTATTAGACTCACTAGGAAATTCACTCCAGTCTTCATTAGATTCTCTTCGTGGAAAAAGAGGAGACCTTACAGAAGAAGATGTAAAACCAATCGTTAAGGAAATACAAAAAGCACTTTTACAAGGTGATATTGATGTACAATTAGTAAGAAAAGTAACGGACAAAATTAAAAATAGAGCACTTGATGAAGAATCACCAACAGGTGTTTCAGCTAGAGAACACGTTTTAAGTATTGTATATGAAGAATTAACAGAAATTGTAGGTGATAGTACAGATATTCCTTTGGAAGGTCAAACAATACTTCTAGCAGGTCTACAAGGGGCAGGTAAAACAACATCATCTGCTAAAATGGCATGGTGGTTCGAAAAGAAAGGATTAAAAGCCGGACTTATACAAACAGACACATTCAGACCGGGTGCTCATGAACAGTCACAACAACTTGCTGAAAGAGGTGATTTAGCTTATTCTGTTAATAAAGATGAAGCAGATGCTGTTCGACAGGCAAAAAGAGGACTAGATGAAATTAGTGAAGCGGATGTTAAAATTGTAGATACAGCCGGTCGTCATGCTAGTGAAGATTCATTAATTGATGAAATTGAAAAGATTTCTGAAGCTGTTAATCCTGATTTGAATCTTTTAGTTATTGATGCTGCAATGGGTAAATCTGCCGAAGAACAGGCAAAAAGATTTAATGAATCAATCGGTATTGACGGTGTTGTTATTACAAAAATGGACGGTACAGCAAAAGGTGGGGGTGCTCTTACAGCCGTTAAAGAATCAGAATCTACTATTGCATTTCTTGGTACCGGTGAAGAAATTCAAGATATAGAACGTTTTGAACCAGATGGATTTATATCTAGGTTGCTCGGAATGGGAGACCTTAAACAATTATCAGAACGTGTAGAGAGAGCAATGCACGAAATGGATGATGAAGATGATTGGAACCCTGAAGATATACTTGAAGGTGAATTTACTCTGTATGATATGAAAAAACAAATGGAAGCAATGGGTAACATGGGTAAAATGGATGAGGTATTAAATCGAATACCCGGAATGGGTTCAAGTATATTAGATAAACTAGATGATGATATGATATCTGTTCAAGAAGAAAAAATGAGGACATTCTCTATTGTTATGGATTCTATGACTGAAGAAGAAATTGATGACCCTAGTTTGATTAAATCATCTAGAAAAAAGAGAATCGCACGCGGTAGTGGAACAACCATTGAAGATGTAACGGAACTACTAAAACAATATAATCAAATGAAAAGTATGTTTAATAAAATGGGTTCACCAGAAGATATGAAAAAGATGGCTAAAAGATTTAATCTTGGCGGTGGAGGATTAGGTCCGTTTGGATAAAAATGTATTTAATTAATTTTTAATAAATAGAAAATTAAATTTTTATACTCTATTCGTTATATGTTCTTTCGAATAAGATATTCGATTTTTCACCGTTATCAGATTCCCATACAACACGTACAGTATCTCCATCTGAAACGTTAAATGAGTTAGATTTGTCTCCAGCAGAAACGGAACCTGATTCGAATGTATATTCTGACTCATTATTCGTAATAGAAACACTATCGGCTTCGAATACCTCTCCTCCTTCGTGTAATATCTTAGCATTATTATCAGAGTCAACGGTCATGTCAAATTGTACTGTTGGTGGTGAGTCTGATACACTACTACCGAATTCAAGTACGAATACCCCTATAACAGCAGCAAGAATAACTGTTATTGCTACCATTAGAATAACACCAATGACTGGCGAAACAGCTCTTTCGCTATCATCATTTGCTTCTTTTTGTTGAATTTTTTGGTCTATTTTAGAACTCATCATTTGTTTTATGATTGCGTGCGTATATAAATGTATTGGTTAAATGATGTATAAACGTATATAGATACCTAACAGTTTATATGTATTAAGTCAAATAGTGTACTATGAATCAGGATATAAATAAAATTTTATTTACACTTATATATTTACTTGTATTATTTGGAATTTGTAGTGGTATGATGTATGCAACTAGTAGTAATTCGAATATTATTGGTGAATCATCATCTAATAATATAATAGATTCAAGTATTGAGAATGAAAATAATGCAGCTTTATTAATTGCTTTCACCGGTATCGTTTTAACATTATTATTAGGTTTCACGTATTATCTTACAAAAGATAATTTCGAAAAAGAACAAGAAATAAACAAACAAAAATCAATTAAGTAAGTCACCATTAGAATAACACCAGTTAAGTAAGTCACCATTAGAATAACACCAGTTAAGTAAGTCACCATTAGTTCGATTTATGGTATGCGTTATTTTATAATATTTTAATCCAACGATTCTCATCTTTAAACAGAATAGTATCTTGCGTTATATCGGCGTGTGTATTTATATCACTTTTTGTTATAATATCTTTATCTAAATTAGGTTTAAATCCATTTTTTTCAAGAACGGTTTCCATAGTATTATTTAAAACGATTGTTGTACTAATAAAATTATAATTTTCTTCCTCAATATAGCTTATCATCTGACGAACAGCTTCAGTTGCGTGGCCATTGCATCTATATTCTTCATCAATCCAAATATTAACAAGTGTGTTATTATCCCATTGGATATGCCCAATTATCTCGTTGTTCTTAGTATATATCTCACCGTTTCTTTTCAATCTCGTCATGTTATATATAGAAGATACGATATCCTATAATATTATTGTTTTTTATATTAAATATATAATTAGAATATGGTTAATTTTTTAACGGATGGGTACATTAACTATTTATAGATGAATGCGTCAGAATATATGATATCACCTGTAGATTACAAATGGCAAAATGAACATCTTAATAAAGTTTCACGTACATTTGCTCTATCTATTGAATATCTACCAACTCCATTAGAAGAATATACAAGTATGCAATATCTATTATGTAGAATCCCAGATACTATTGAGGATGCATACCATATTAATTCAGAAGATAAGATAAAGTTACTAAACCTATATGAAAATGTTTTACACCGAGGTAAACCTGAAACACCTCAAGAATTTATTGATTCTGTAGAACCGTATTATAAAAATACAGATGATTGGAATCTCGTTATGGATACACCCAGATTAATATCTATATTTCGTGATTATCCACCAACAATTCAGACAGCAATTACACCTTGGGCAAGAGAATTAACTAGAGGTATGTTAGAGTATGCAACCCGACAAGATGATTCTGTAGGTGTTCGCATCCAAACAGCAGATGACTTAGAAGAATATTGTTATTATGTAGCTGGAACGGTTGGGCATATGATTATTGATACACTTATCGCAACGAAGGGAGATGGTGGATATAATACTACTGATTTACATTCAAATGCAAGAAATTATGGGATTTTTCTTCAACATATCAATATTGCAAAAGATGTGTATGATGATTATGAATCAGAAGATAGTGTTTATATTCCGCAAGATATCCTTGACTCATATGGAGTAAATCAAGATGAAGTTACGGATGAAAATAATAAAGAAAAAGTTTCTAATAGTATCGAAGATGTATTAGATATCACAGAAACGTTTATTCATGGTGCTGAAAAGTTTCTAGAACAAATACAAGATATAGACGATGAATCATATGTCGGTTGGAGTATACCATACGTTCTTGCTGTGGCTACACTACGAGAATTACGGACACATACTGGTAATATTGCTTCTGAAAACCCAGTTAAAATAGAACGTGAAGAAGTTGTTAGTATTGTTTCTGCTCTAGAAGAAGGAGACCATGCAGCTAATGAAATCAGAAAGATTGTTTCTAAAGAACCATATCATAAATCTGAAAAAGTAACAAATGAAGTATAATTACATTAGAAAGTCTTTTAGTGTGCGTCGTATTCGTTATATACATGAACTGGTATTCAGTTACAATAAAAGATAAAGGAGCAAAGCCGATGAGAGGAAGTTCTTACGTTCAAGCAGAAGATGAAGAAAAAGTTAAAGAAATTGCTAGAGAATATATGACCAATTATTTAAGTTTACAAGGTGTTCGAACTATTAAAGTACACGGAAAAATTGAGGATGGAGAAAAAGAGGTGAAACAACTTGTACTAGGGGGTGGAAATAATGGGATGATATATAATGATGGAAAATATGTACATCGTGGAGATTTAAAAGATAATTAAACAAATTATAATAAACTATTTGAATAGATATAGAATAAATTAACGAATAGCAATGAATATATCTATTTTTATATTAGTACATATGATTCCGTTGAACTTGATGAATTTCAGACTATATCTAAAAATTAAACGCCGTGGGAGGGATTTGAACCCTCATCACATTACGTGACTTGCTTTCCAAGCAAGCGAACCACCAGATTGTTCAACCAACGGCAGTATGTTTTGAATGAAGTGAAAGCATATCAACACGAGTATATGTGTGAACCATGACTTCAACCTCGTACTTTCAATCTAGATTTTAGTCCAATTATGATGTTGAACAGGGCGAAAATCTCACGATTTCTCGTATGTACGGAAGTTATCCAATACACCTAAGCCATTCTTTTCCAGTTTTAGTTCGGGTATTTTTCCCGGCATCTATAGTTGCACTGATACGACGAATGACCGTTGGGCTTGCACCTATCTTTCACTTCAACGCCATGGGAGAGATTCGAACTCTCAGGTCAATATTCCAGACGCCGGTTTTCAAGACCGGTGAGCGACCAGATTGCTCAACCAATGGCAAACCGATTTCGGTGATTGTCACGGTTTCAAGCCGTGTATTCTTGGTTTAGGAGTATGGTTTCAAGCCATCTCCGAACGCCATGACTCGGATTCGAACCGAGGCGGCATGAAGCCTCTACTGAATTAGCAATCCAGCCCCTTAGTCCACTTGGGTATCACGGCATTAGTGTACATAACTTCTATACTATGTATTTTATATCTAGTATAATAAAGGCTTTCTATATTATCTTATTATATTAGATTAAAGCGGTGTGGATGGGATTTGAACCCACATCCCACAGAGTGAGACTTGATTAGCAACCAAGCGCCTTACCAGATTCGGCCACCACACCATAATGTATACTACAATGGCGTATCAATCATAAAATCATGTCCGATTTATGAGTCAAAACGGTAGGGAGCTAGAGATTGTGTGAAACACACTTCCAAAAGCTTTACCGAACATATAAATTTAGTTACTAGAAAGTAAACTAGAAGAAAGTGAAGACCGCGACGTATTATATGTTCGGTAGTACATCGTATCTATAAATACATAATAGGTGGATACATATAAATGTTACGACTTTAGAATCACACTTCTTAATTTAATGATAAAAAGCTAGAGAGAGAACAGTGGTGGTACAATTTATGTATATTCCCGAATATATATAAATATTACGTATTACTATTTTCAAACATTTCAATTATCTCTTTACCTCCATTACTCCATTTCTTTTTTACTGTTTTTAATGCATCTGTCATAGCTGTATCTTTATCTACGGTAGCATTAAGATATAATTCAACATCATTCATTTTGTGAGGGAATGTCCCAGACTCTTTAATACCTTGCGTAGATATATTTTTCTTTCTTCTATCACTATGGTATAAGCCGTTTTTATTAAATCCGAATTGATATTCAAATATAGTCATTGGTAAATATATACCGTTCATACATATTTCTTGATGAATATATTCTTCAACTTTCTTCATAAATTCTGGTTGACGGAAATCTTCTATTGTTTCTTCATCCACAATATGTGTAATCATCTTTTTAGAGATATCTTCATTAATATTGTATTTTTTCCCATCTGATGCTGGAATTACAATATCCATATTAATTGCTTTTTTACCATCCCATACATTTGGAGCATCAATAAGATATTCATGAACGTCCGAAGAAACACTTGCTGTTCCAATAACATTACCAACCATTTTTTTATTTTGGGATACGCTGGTTTCTCCTCTCTTGAAAACTATTAATTTAGATATATTATGTTTGAAATTATTTTCAGGTATACTAATTTCTTTTTGTTCACTTATAATATTTTTTAGCTCAGATGCTTTTATGTCTGTAATTTTATTATATGAACCTATGTGGAGTTTAACATCTTTATCTGATGGTTCGACTTCATCGTTTATATATTTATCACGTTTTTCATCTTCCATTTGCAAGCTATTTTCAAAGTCAATTTCTGATAGTGTTTTCCAACCAAATGATTTCTTGTATTCATCTTGTTTATCATTTTCAACGCGAATAACATGATGGTCTTTTTCAGAATCCCATATAAATTCAGCTTTTTCCTGTGTAATCCTATGACCCATATATACATCACCGTTTGTATCATTAGATTTTAGGAATATATCCCGCAAATCAATAGATGTCCTATTTTTCATTTTTGAGATGCCTTGTACACCTTCTTCTGCTAAACTTACTTTATCAGAATGGAGTGCTGGTAACTTATCTCTTAAATCTTTATCAAATGTTGTATTAGCTCTTGATTCAACTATGGGAATATCAGACTTTGATAACATATAATTTGAATCATTTAGATTTATAATGAGATTGTGGAATTCATCAATATCTTTTTTAGATAATGAAATATAATCATTAATAGTATCAACTTCTCGTAGTAAACCAGCTATGTTATCATAATGTATATCATAAAATTTACTTGTGAGCCATTCTGTAAACTGTTCGGATTCTTGAAGCATATCACGGGTTCCTGTTGGTGCAGGTGTAACAATATCACTAGTTGTGATTAAATCTTCACTGATAAATTCGTCACCTAATTGGTTTGATTCAGAATTAGATACAACGTACTTTCCTTTATGAGGACCATCTACAACTACAGGGATTTCCGTATCAATTCGAATTTCTAATGAGCCTAGTGGATACGCTGTTGTATTATTTAATTCACCGGCATTCTTTACAGGAACATCTAATAGAATAACATTACGTATACTACGATATCCACCTTCTCTCAAATTAGAATTTACAGCCGTGAAGTGTTCATTTTCTATTGTATAGTATTTTAGTTCATCATTACTAATTTTAACATTATATTTTTCTACATTTTCTTCATTATCTTCAATATCTTTATACATATCAAGAATATGTTTTGGTGTAAATTCTTCATCTGTGAGACCATCATCAGTATAATGTCTAAATAAGATAGGGATACGGGACCATTCAGAATATTTATTAATCCATTGAATTAATTCAGATATTTCAATATTTAGACTAACCATAATATCAAATTCTGTACCATAATCATCTGATTCCAAACCACCTTCTAATTCACCGTCGCTCATTTCTGAGAAACTATTACTATTCCATATTCCACTAATGGGTTCTTCATCAACGCCTCGCGGATTAGTGTGCATAATAAACCCACCTTCGACACCACCCGCTAACATCCACGTTGCTAAGAAACCCATTCCAAATTTACCTGTAAGGTTTGATGATGAACGAGATGTGGATGTTCCAATTACAGATACAACTTCATCAATTTCATCTCTAGTCATACCAACGCCGTTATCACGAATCTTTAATCTCTTTGTGTCATCAGATTCATACAATTCAAATAGAATAATACCTTCTGAAGCATCATCTATATATCCTTCCTCAATAGCTCTAAAAACAGCAGTGATTCCATTTGTAAGTGGTTCACGAATACCAGCTTCTTTACCGTTATAAATATCTTCAGCAAGACGTTTGAATACCGTTTCAGCTTCAACTTCGAATTCATACGTATTACTTACAGAATCTGATTCGATTGCTTCACGTATGTTATGTTCTCCAAGTTCTGGTTTGAAACGAACACTTGATTTTGTATCGTCACTCATTTATAATGTATAGTACAACTTATAGCAATATAAAAACGTCGATTTCCGTACTATATACGTACTATAAATCTAACTAGAATGAATTTAAACCAGATTGAAAACTATTATCTTCAATATCATCTAAAACCGTACCTACATCAGATGTATCAATACCTTGCTCTTTAAGGTAAGATTTTATTGATTTAGCACTAGGATTTAATTTCGTTGGCTCTGGCCAATCATTTGTAACGGGTGGGTTCTTAAACAAATTAAATATTTCTTCACCGTTCGGGATTGAGGTATCTAGGTGTTGTGCTAAATCATTGATATTCTTATGTTCTTTGACTAATTTTAAACTTGTTTTAGGTCCAACGCCTGAAACACCGTCATTATAGTCTGTACCACAAAGAATTGTTGCATTAATTAATTGTTCGTATGTTATATCCCGATTTTTTAATGTTTTATCTAAACTCATTTTTTCAATATTTTTGTCACCCGTTGTATATTGTCGTATCGTCATTGGAGCACCAAATATAAGGCTATCATAATCTTCGGATAGTGCTGCATCAAAATCATCTGATTTGGCCATATGTGATGTTTGAGCTTCCGCCGCTTGTGGTGCAGTCATGTAGGGTACAGAAAAACAATCTAATAATTCTTTTGTTGTATCAATTATATCTTTGTTAAGCCGCTGTGAACGTGATTGATACTTTGATTTTTCCTTTTTATTCGTACTATTATTTGCTTTTTTCTCTGCTTTATTTCTAACTTCGCGCCTACGTTCTATTTCTCCAGATTTTAAATCATTAGGTTTACCATCAAATACAAAAACAGGTGTAACATTATACTTTAAGAATTTTTTAATTCCTTGTGGGACACCTATTAGATTTGGTAATTTCAAACCGTCTTTGTTTGTATATTTACTTGTATCCGTAAATCGCGTTGTGGTAGTCATATATTTGTACAACCAGTTCGATGCATCAACAGCGACAAATTGACCAGAAATTGAATTTTGTCTTACTTCTTCTATGCTGGCAATTTGTCTTATATCAGAATTACCCATATAAAGTAGTCTTACAACTACTATAATATAACATTTTCCGTTAAATATAATACAATATATAGAAAAATACATATAGTTATAGTCATTACATGCGGTTATGAATAAGTATACAATAATGTTTATCGTAAGTTTTTCAACATTTTTATCATTTGTATTATTTTTTGATAGTATAGCTAGTATCACAAGAGAAATGATGCCATTTATTGGTGTTCTTTTATTTGGATTACTAATGTTATTGAGTATTATATTGAGAGTCGGTGTATGGTATAGGAAAGATTTAGCTAAACGAACGATGGATGAATTAGACCGAATAAATAAAGAAGATGTGGACGAGACAGCGGAGAATTAAATAAAATATTTTATACTATAAAAGCATTATATACTTGCTTATAACGTATCCTTCGTCCGTATATACATTGTATTTTCCGAACGAAATCATAAACTTAAAGTACTTGTGTACAGTATCTATTGATAGAAATGAGTCAAACAGAACAGAACAATGTCGAGGGGACAGTAGAATATCAACTCGGTTCAAATGATATTGACTTGTCCGGTAGTATTGCCGATGATGATGACGTTTTGGAATTTAATTACGAGTCGGCTGCGATTTTCAAGCGGCTAGCTGACGATATTTATGAAACAGCAGAAGCTGGATTGCGTGAACCGCTTACGAATTCTATTACTACCTCTCGTCGTGTAAAAAGAAATGGAGATTGTGATAACCCTGTTATCACGATTACTGTAAAAGATGGGGAACAGCCTATGCTACGTCTTCGTGATATGGGTGAGGGTATTTCCCGTTCTGTTCTAGAAAATGTTCTTATCTTCATCGGTCGGTCTACAGCAAGAGATGATGGAGAACTTTCAGGTCAATATGGTATGGGTTTCCTTGCGTCGTATAAACTTGTTGGAATGAATGGTGGATTCATCATGCATACGAACGCAAGAGATAGTTCTGAAGGTCCATACCACGGTCTATTCAAACCGGGTGCGTTTGAACCAGATAATGACGGTAAGATTCAGCCGCTTCTTGCAGAAGATGAATACGGAACTGTGTTTGAATATTTCCTCAAACCCGATATCAATATTAGTAAGGTTCGTGAATGGGTAGAATCCCACGCGAAATTCTCCCCTATTCCGGTTATTTATAAAGAGATGGATAAAGATGGAAATGAACAATACAATGAAGATTTCTACGCGCCTACCCTCAAAGATGCATATGGTGAATCGCCATGTCTTCGCGTAGACACTCCATACTATGAAGCAACAACGTCACCTTCAGCTAATAATGATATCGTTCTAATTTCATCTCCGGTAGATATGCGTGGAACAAGAGCATTGCGAAATAATTTACCATGGAGTGTTGACCTTCGAATTAAGTATGAAAATGGAATTGTTGTTGATGGTCCACATGAGGGTCTTATTCCAACGACACAGAAACAATATGAATTGATGGATGATGAACGAAAAGACGATTATGTGTCAAAAGAGAAGCTTACAGATGATGATTTGACGCTACCTGAGGCAACGGGTACAAGAGAGCGTGTTCGCCGTCATAAAGAATTCCTTCGGCATGTTAATAGTCAACTTCTTGAACAATATCATGAAATTGTTGAAGAAACACTTGATACATTTAATCCATCAACAGAAGCAATGCAGAAAATGGATGAAATGCAGAGAAACGTTATCATGCGTATCTTTTCTCACTTTGATGATGATGATGATGATTATACACCACAAGATGTAATTGATAAGCTTGATAGTGAATACGATTATGATAGTCCGACCACGGAATTAGTCGAATTCATTCTTACAATGACACAACAGGTTAGTATTATTTCACAACGAAAAACACACAAAAGTCGTTATACGCGAGAATTAGCATACAAACTTGCAGAAAGTGATGCTGAGATTTATATGTGTACTTCTGCGAATAATTCGTGGAAAGCAGATGCTGTAGAGGTTTCACAAAAAGAAACCGATATTATTACAGTTAACAAAGCCGCAGAATATGATGGGTTTTCGAAACACCTAGGATGGACGCCATTAAAGAATATTAAAAAATCAAATGCAGATGAATTCCTAGGACTTTCTGAAGCTGAAATTGAAGATGTAGCATCCACGTCCAAAACAACGGCAGATAATGTTAATGAAAAACAACTAACAATTCACTATATGAGTGGCGGTCGAAATACGTTCAAAAGAACCTCTGAAGCACTAGTTTCAAGTTACGATAATGACACCATAACCAATGGTTCATCTCGATATGGTGATGTATTAGTTCTATTCCCACAGGGTGGAGAACATAAGGTTAGTGACCATTATCATCTCGCGGATAATCGATGCTGTGTTGCTTCTTGTTCAAAGAAAGTATCAGATTATCTTACAGAAAACGCAGATGGTATCATGAATTACGAAGATTACCGAGAATGGGTTGGTTCAAAAAAGCTCACTACGTCACATGGAACCCGTAGTGTCGAAAATATCATCTCCGCGCCCCGACCAGCTATGCTCACACCAAAATCTAATACGGAAGATAAAATTCTCAATGATTCGATTATTCTTTCATCCTTTGCTCGTCATCTCAAAGAGAAATATAAGTATAATCTAACACCAACGTATGCACTTATTCATAAAAATCTGTGCACGCACATCAATTCTGTATATGATGAAGATGAGTATGACCATATTACGCTCTTTTCAACTACTGCAAATGTTAGTGGACACAATTTCAGTAGTCGATACGGGGATGAAGTCGAAATTTATGCTAAAGTTAGATTGACTGAAGAACAATATAATACATCTGAAGTTAAAACGATTATTAGCTCGTACGGTTCATTGGATACTACTGTGGTATCCATTATTGAAACGTTAGTTCAATCTGCAGAAATGACTAATGGTTCATTTGCTAGTCAGAATGAAGATGGAAAAAATAGTATCCGAATGCCTACAGTTAATACAAAATACGGTGAGATTCAACTTGATGAAGTGTATGAGTATACGCGTAAAAGTAATGTGATTATTCATACCCTTAGTCCAGAGGATATACATATTTTTGAACAGAAAGATATTCTTGAATTTGCTGGTGAAAACCTACAAGGAAAATTCGTAGATAATACTGAATTCCCAAGAATGAATGCAAATCCTGTTTATGTTCCTGTTCTAGAATCAGAATATAAACGTGTTAAGGCAGAGATTCCTGATGAAACAATTGTTATCAATTCAGAATATCGTAACAACTCTGTTAATATTCGAAATAGATTCGTGTATGCTGCAATTAAAATACATAATTGGTCACCTGAAAGAATGCCGACTCATATCATTCAAAATAATCAATTCAAGGAAGTTAAAAACCTTGTAGATACGCTTACAACACTTCACAATAATAGTGATGGGGAAAACAACGTAGATAGTGTAGAATCTGCTGTGGTTGTAGCACAAGACGCTCTGTTAGACAACTAACTCCAATCGTCTCGTACGAATTTGTCTGGTAAGTGTTCTACAATAATATCAACGTCGTTCCCTCTCGTCGGATTAACCATTTTTTTAAACCATTTTCGTATTTCCTCATTTGATAAACAATTTAATTTAAGTTGCCAAACGAATTCAATAGTATCATCTAATTTCCAATCTGGTTTAAACTCGTTATGTAGTTTTATAGTAAAATTCCTTATTTCATGCATACGAATAACATACATTAGATATGTTATATATTTTTTGCTACCGAGAGATATATAGGATGCTAATTATACTATTAATATATGATTATGGATGAAATACGTAATCTCATATCCTCTAAACCTTATTTAAATATGGGTTCTGTGACATCCTCCCCGGCGTGAACGCCGGGGCTTCCCGTACCACAGGTGGGATATTTGCTGGTCTACGACACGGCTTGTTCTCTCGTATAGGTAACTGTGGGGTTATTAGTTCATACGTTAAAGGAGAGATTGAAGAATATATTGATGGTATTGACACAGCACACAAAGTACGCGGAACAGTCACCGATAAACAAGGAAGTAGAAGTGAACATTATTTTGTATGTATTCCACCAGAAGAGTATAATGGTACAGATTATATCGTTGTTGATGCAACGATTGACCAGTTTACGAATATAAATAAACAAAATAATGATTTTATAAAGTCTTCTTTTGGTTCTAAAGAAGAATTTGAAAATAAAGGTCATAGTTCTGTACTAGTATGTAAACTATCAGATTCACCATATGAACATTCATACAGTACTATAATGAATCACTAATTTATTTGTATAAATTATTTTGTTTACGATACGCTTATTTTTTCAGCTATCTTATGAAGTTTATTTCCTGTAGGTGTAGAATCTTTTAAACTAATTTGGAGTAGAGGAATATCAATTTCTTCATCAGCAGAATTAATAATTCCTTGTTGTTGTTCGTATCTCGAACTACACAAATTACAAGATTCATCAATATCGGTTAATACTTTATTAACAATAACTCCCCCAGATGAAATGTTATATTTTTCAAGTTGGTTAAGTAATCGTTTTGTTTCATCTAAGGATAACTTTTCTGGTTCCATAACGGCAAAGAATTGTGTTTTATCTGGTTCTACAAGGATATCACTAACTTTCTTTAATTTGTTTCTCGTTTCATCAATATTTACGTCATCCAATCCTTGTTCTTTATTTTTATCATTTTTACCTCCAAATAGACCTGTTACGGTATCTTTCACACCGTCAATTTGTGATTTTACATTTAATACAGTTCCAAACGTGGAGTCAAGAACTTCTGGTAATTTCAACATTCTGAGAGTATGTCCAGTTGGCGCAGTATCGAATACAATATAGTCCCAGTCTCCATTTTCATCATATTCTGCGAACAAATCAATTACGGCTGCTTCATCACTTCCTATAATACCACCATCAAAATCAGAAAATTCATCTGTATTAACATCTACACCGAACTTACCTGCTTCATTCATTAATGCTTCTGCTGTACCTGCGTATTTTTCTGTAAATCTATGGTTTGGGTCAACTTCTAACGCAAAAAGTTCATTTTCTTCAGACACACGCGTAGGGTCTGGGTTTATTTCTTTTTCGAATACATCCCCGATAGAATGTGCTGGGTCTGTAGAGATAACGAGTGTTTTATGTCCATCTTTGGCAAGTGATATTGCTGTTGCAGATGCACAGGTTGTTTTTCCAACGCCACCTTTTCCTCCGAATAGAATGAATTTAGTCATTATGTATTATTCAGGAGTCCGGTTATATGTATTTTTCGATTATATATGTATTTATTATTAAATAAAGTTAAATTAATCAAAATATGAATTCACAGCGTATATGCTTCGCTCATCATTAGCGTATGTGCTCTTTTTTTCATTATTTTCTTGTAATCCATTTTATAACGACCTAATTTAGTCAGATTATTAATTAATCTATTAATTTCTTCTTCAGATTTTTCGGTATTTTCATGTTGATTTTTTAACCACTGAAGGTCTTTATATAATTCACTAATTAACCATGAATATGGGTCCATAGTTTTACTCGGAATACAATTTAATTTGATTAAGAATCTAATTCTCCAAATATGTTTACAAGAAATACCATTAGGTGAACAGTTGTACATGAAATCAGAACAAGAACATGCTGCTGTGCTATTTAGATTAATCTGATACGTTTCTTTCACTTCTCCTTCTTCTACAGAGGATACAATATATTGACCGGCTGCTCTCGGAAAAACATAAAATCGTTCTTTTGAGGCGGAATTTACACGTTTAGCTTCGGTATTAGTAATAGAATCTTTTAGCCCCTCCAAATCTAATTCTTCAAATAAAGAATCTGGTACACCAAATGCGCTAAGTGTGGCCTTATCGGGTTGTCGGAGCATAATCTTATTACATCTATATTCCCGTAGATATTTAGTTGTTTCGAGTTAGATATTTATAAACTACCCTCAAATTTCGTTTTCTGTTCTCATATAGTGGAAAAGATATGCTTGAGCAAATCCAGAATATTCACCAAATAAAGATTCAAATGAACGTGCTGTTTCTGACCGGTTTTTACCTTCATTTTCGGGATAATATATTTCTACAGCGCGTTCAATCCATGTATCTACAGGAACAACAGAATGAAAGCCACCACTATATAATAGAATACAATCTGCTACCTTAGGTCCAACACCAACATATTTTTCTAAATGTTTTCTTGCTTCTTTTACATCTGTAGATAGTTCAAGAGGCAAAGAGTTACTATGTATCATCTCGATTGTTTTTATTCCATAGCTAGCACGATAACCGAGTTTTAAATCTCTTAATTCTTCTTCTGTTGCTAAAGACATTTCTTTAGGTGTAGGGAATGAAGAATATTTATTTCCATTTATTGTAGTAGATTTACCATATTTTTCTGAGATACTATTAACCATATCATGAATTCTTTCAACACGCATTTGTGTTGAACATATAAATGACATTAATGTTGGAAATAACGGTTCATTAATAATTCTCAATCCGGGGAAAAGATTAATTGCTTTTCTAATAACACCATTACTGTCTTTTTTGATTAAATCATTTTGTATCTTTTTAATATCTTTATCTAATTGAAAAATAGATTCAATATAATCACCACCTTGTTTATGTGTGCATTTCCATACTAATTTATTTTCATCTGATTTCACTTTAAGAACCATTATTTCATTGTCATTTATTGTTCTTGCTGTAGAATATTCTGGGTTTTCTGTTGTATTTGAATCTTCAAATATAGTTCCATTTTCTTTATTCCATAAAAATGTTTGACCACTTTCAATTGTTGTTTGCAAATCTACAGGTACATTAAGTTTATATTCTCCACTGTATTCAAATTTCATTATTGATTCTAAGTGGTGGAGATAATAATAAGTTTCGTTTAATATGTGTAGATGTATCTTATTATTCTTATTTATACACCTAAAAAACTGTTAACTTTTCTGAATTACACTTTCACGCAACGTTTGGAACCGTATCTGCATCGTCACCATCAAGGTGTTCATCTTCCCAATCACGTCGCGCATTAAGAGCCTCTTGGCCCTTCATCGTAACATTATATTCGTTTGTACGTCGGTCTTTAGCGGTCTTTTCCACAAGACCAGAATCGACCAGCGTATCTAGGTTTGGATACAATCGTCCGTGATTGATTTCTTCTTCGTAGTATTCGTCAGCCATTCCCTTCACAGCAAGTCCGTGTGGTTCATCTGACCCAGCAATGATATAAAGCAAGTCACGCTGGAATCCTGTAAGGTCGTGCATAGTTATTGTCTCCATATTGTTATAACATTGGTAATATAATAAACGTTTCGATTTGATATTTCTACTTTACCTATATTAAACTTCAAAAATCAATCCTACATCTATATTAGAATTTTATTCTAGTTCCATTGCTTCAATCTGTTCTTGATATCTATTTCGGATTGTAACTTCTGTAACCTGTGCGACTTCTGCAACTTCTCTTTGCGTTTTCTTTTCATTACAAAGAAGTGCAGAAGCATATATTGCGGCAGCAGCATATCCTGTTGGAGACTTCCCACTAAGTAATCCTTTTTCAGCCGTAACATCAATAATTTCCATGGCCTTTGTTTTTACTTTCTCACTAAGTTCTAATTGAGAACAATATCGTGGAACATATTGTTTCGGGTCTACTGGTTGCATTTCTAGACCAAGTGCTTTAGAAACATATCTATACGTTCGACCAATTTCTTTTCTTTCTACACGAGAAACCGCTTCAATTTCTTCAAGAGAACGTGGAAGACTTTCTCGCCTACACGCAGCGTATAAACATGCTGTTGCTACACCTTCGATTGACCGGCCTCGAATTAAGTCTTCTGAAAGGGCTTTTCTGTATAATACACTTGCAACTTCTCTAACACTGTCCGGTATTCCTAAGGAACTAGACATTCTATCAATTTCCGATAAAGCAAATTGTAGATTTCTTTCACCAGCATCTTTCGTTCTTATTCTTTCTTGCCATCTTCGAAGACGATTCATCTGTGAACGTTTCTTTGAACTAATATTCCGTCCGTAAGCATCTTTGTTTTTCCAATCAATAGTTGTTGAAAGTCCTTTATCATGCATTGTCTGAGTTGTAGGAGCACCAACACGAGACTTTGATTGTCTTTCAGAGTGATTAAATGCTCTCCATTCTGGACCTCTGTCGATTGTTGTCGAATCAATAACCAGACTACAATCTGGACATACTAATTCGTCACCATCATTTTTTAAATCTTCAAAACATTCTGGGCATTGATTATTTGCAATCGCTTTTTCTTCTTCCATCTCTTTTTCTTCTTCTTCATTTTTTGATTGTCTAATTCGTTCTCTTTCTACCATATCACTTTATATATTAAATCTTTAGGTTTAAAAATGTTTCGCACAAATTTATAATAAAATGCTGTTTTTGTATAAAAATATGTTTATTATAAAATAACGTAAACTTTATATGATATACTAATTATATATTAAACATGAATCGGCGTCAATATATGTTCGGTTTTAGTGGTTTGACATTATCTTATTTTGCTATTAATAAATTTAAAAGAAATCTAGAAAATAACCTCCCTGAATTAGTTCACAATCCTGATTTTGAACCAGCTAAAGCATATCCACTATCATTTGAAAATATACATATAAAATTACCTAAAAATATAAATAAAGGAGATATTCTCGTAATACAAAATAAGTATGGTAATACAAATAAAATATATGAAAAATCAATATTTAAAATAAATAACGCAGATAAAGATTTAAATCTCGAATTCTCTACAAAAATGACATCTAACACGTTTGCATATACCGTATACTATAAACCTATATATGAACAAAACTGGATGTATCTCGGTGAATCTAATCCACTAAATATAAAAAATCAAAATATAAATGAAGATGAGGAATTAATAAATGTGAATGAAAATAATCTTTCAAAATCATATGATATAAATGATTTCACCGGTTCTGTTCAGATTAACACTTATATACAAAATTCACGGATTCAATTCTATATTAGTAAACAATATTATCATAGGAAAAAGAGACGATATTTATATCATAGTGCACACGAAAAAGCAATAAAAAATCCTTTTGTTTCATATTTATCAAGCATAATCGTACAGGATGCAGATAATCTAATTAATGAAGAAGATAGTAAAAATAGATTAGATATAATAAAACGAATTGTTAATTTTGTTCAAGGATTAACTTATAAAACAGATATGGAGTCTTTAAATTCGTATGAATATATTAAAACGCCACAGCATACTTGTTTTAATGGTATAGGTGATTGTGAAGATACAGTAATATTGTTAAATAGTTTAATAGAATCAGCATTGGGAATTAAAACCGCTATGATATTTGCACCTATACATGTTTTATCGGCAATTGATAGTAGTTATTTATCAGATGAAGAAATTTATGAATTAAGAAAAAATAAAGGGATAAAAAGATATAGCACAGAAAATTCTACATATATACCGATTGAATCAACAGGATATACAGAGATTGGCGTAAATAATTTTGAAAATGTCCATTCAATATATTCTTCTGATGGGTATGAAATCGTGGATGCATCTGGATTGAAAGAACATGGTTCAAAACTTATAGATAAAATACAATAAAAATAATTATTTAAATTTCTGCGTCTATTTTTGATAACAAAGTATCTATTTTATCTATATGTTTACTTTTTGAATTTAAATTAATTTCTGCTTTGTTTTTCTCACTGAAATCATCAGACTCTGATAAAATATCATTAATTTCGATAATAATTTCATAACCGTCAAATCTTTTTCTATCAAAACTAGATAAAATACCATTATCTGAAGTATAATCTGCAATAATTTCATCGAGTATATCGGAACATTCAGAATCTGATTCTAGAAAATAGTGACCGAAAGAACGTGTATATGTACGAGCAGATGTTTCCCGAATACCATCTCCACGTACAATATATGCTTCAATTGATACGCCTTCATCATCTTCGCGGCTAACAACTGAATTTTTCTCTGGGTCTATTTGTTCTAGCTCTTCTGCTGTTGGTATATTAGTCGTTGTCATTGAACACTATATATTATATTATTAATAGCATATAATGTTTATTAAGTTTTATTTACATTATGTGTTATGTTTCATATATTTTTAGTATATGTAATTATAATAAAAATAAACGTTTATATTATGTTGCGTACCAAATACCAGTTCCAATAGATATTACGGCTAGTGTATTTATTAATATCCAATCACCTCCTGTCATAATTAATGCAGCATTCATTGATAATAAGAATAAGTAAAAAATAAATATAATATATGTAATAATTTTTTTCGGTGATTTTTTAATATTCTTATTTTTCGCCGTTAACATACTCATAGAATATATTAATTATAATACAACTTATTTCATTCGGAGTTTTATATAATTGAAACCGTAACCTTTACACTATACAAACGCAAATGGATATGTAACTAAGCATGAAAACAAACATTCTACATGTGAGTGATACACATCTTGGAAAAAGCCAATATAGTAGCGACATACGTTCAGATGATTATGCAAAAGCATTCGATGCTACCGTTTCAATAGCAATAGATGAAGATGTTGACGCTGTAATCCATACAGGAGATTTGTTTGATAACAGACAACCAAATACAAATACTATCTCACAAGCATTTACAACTTTAAAGAGATTAAATGATGCAGATATACCATTTTTAGCTATCGTCGGTAATCACGAGCGGAAATGGGACAAACAATGGATGGATATTTTTAATAATCTTGATAATGTACATCGTCTGTCTGTAAGTGAACCATATATTATAAATGATGAAGTTGCTGTATATGGTTTTGATTCATTCCGAGACCTCGAATGGGAAAACACAGATTTCGAAATTACACCTCCAGAAGATGAGAGTCATGCTATTCTTCTATGTATGCATGAATTATTCAAGGAATTAATTCCTCCAATCAAAGCAAAAAGAAGTATTGAACCAGTCCTAGAAAACATCAATGTGAAACCGGATGCTATCGCATTGGGTGATTATCATGCAGCCGTAGATGAAGTAATTATGGATGTTCCTGTATTTTATGCTGGTGCAACAGAGAGAACAAGTGCGACTACAGCAGACCCAACTGTTCGTATGATTCGATTTGAAGATAAGGAATTAGTTAATTATCCGTGGCGAAAAATAAATGATGTTGAGGATAATATCCCACGCCCATTTTATCCTATCGAAATAGATTTGCGAGATAATTCAAGTCGCACGTTTATTCGACAGCGGGTGCAGGATGATGTTCCTGAGGAAGACCTTGAAAATGCTGTTGTTGTATTAAATCTGGACGGTTCAAACGAATCATCTGTAACGCCGAGTGAAGCATATTCGGTTTTGGAACAATTAAATGTACCTGTTCCATACATTAATGATAAACGTGTTCCTGAAGCATTACAATTTGATTCTGTAAATACATCAGACCCAACAGAAATTAATATAGATGAAATGATTGATGACGAATTAGATGATGATATGTCTGATACTGTTCGGAAAATTGATTCTGAAATAGTTCGTGATTCATCGTTTACAAAATCACATATTAGACCGGTCGTTGAAGAAGAATTTAGCGTAACAAAAGGTGATGAAGAATGAAAATTGAAAGCATTACAATCGAAAATATTAGAAGCTATGGTAAAGAGACAGTAGACTTTGATGATGGACTCATGCTCATACATGGGGATAACGGTTCTGGTAAAAGTTCATTACTCGGTAGTATATTTGGCGGATTATATCTTAGTAATGTTCTTGACTATATTGATACAGACCTTACACTAGATTCACTTGTTCGTAGGACAGAGAATTCTGGAAAAATTTCACTTACATTTAGTGTGGGTGATGATAATTACACTGTTGATTGGGTCATTTCTGTTAGTGAGAAAGAAGATGGTGAACGTCGTGGTTCAACTACCTCATGCACATTAACAGGCGATTCAATAAATGAACCTGTTGAAGGTGTTAAAGCTGTAGATTCAGCCGTACAAGAGATAATTGGTTTGGGTCCAGAATCATTTGTAAATAGTGTTTACGTTCAACAAGGCGATATCACGCGCATGGTTGATGCAAATGATGAAAAACGAAAAGAAATCATCGATGGATTACTTGGATTAAGTAAGTTAGATGATTATATTGAAAGAATGCATGAAGCAAGAAGAGAGATAGGTTCTCAAGTAAGAAAGTTTGGTGACCTTCTTGAAGAAAAAGAGCGACAATTGAATTCGTATGATGATAAGTCTACGTTAGAATCTAATTTATCAGAATTGAAATCAAAAAAGAAAAAAGCAATTCAACATAAAGAAAAAGTTGAAGATAGTATCAGTAAAAAAGAAAAAGAAAAAAGCAACATAGAAGATGAATTAGAATCATATGAAAAGCTATCTAATAAATTATCTGAAGCCCGGTCAGAATATAATGAGTTAAAACAAAAACAAGAAGATTGGCAGCAGAAACAAAAGAATGCTGAACAAGAAAAAGACGCAATATCTATAGAACGTGATGCTTTACTTAATTCTATTGAAGAAAAGTGTGATGAATTAGATATTGATGCTGATGAAGATATTATACAAAATAAACTAGAATCTGTTAGAGAAAAATATAATTCTCTGAATACAGAAATATCTTCACTCCAAACAGGAGAATTAAAAACTATTGAAAATACGATTAATCAACACAAGGAATCAATTGAAACACTTGAAAAACAGAAATCAAATAAAATATCCGAAAAACAGTCATTAGAAAACTTAATTAAAGATATACAGAATGAAAAGCAAGAATCTGAAGAAAAACTAGAAGAAATAAATACAGATATTGAAAATTACGAAGAAAAATTAGATGATATTTGTGATAATATTGACCTACCTAAAAATGCAAGCGCAAAAGAACTCCGTGATACCCATATCCCTGAAGGTCGTGAAAATCTATTAGAACGTTCAAAAGATGTATACATATCTGTTGGTGAAACACAATCAGAATGGAAAATGTATCAAGAATTAGTTGATTCAAATGTATGTACAATTTGTGATACAGAACATAATATAGTAAGTGAAGATATAAAAGAACACTTAGATGAAATTACATCTGAACGAAATGATATGAAAGAAAAATCAGATGCTATGAGTAAGCAACAAGACTTATTCGATTCAGCTAATCAATATATTGATTCAATTATTGATTTGAATTCCGAACGAAAACGGATTGAAGATACGGTAAGTCAAATTGAACAGCGTTTGGAAGATAAACAGAATCAACTCTCTCAGATTAAAACAGATATCGAAGAAACAAAACTATCTATCCAAGAAGAAAAAGATGGAATAGTTAAAAATAATACTAAAAAAGACCGCGTTAACAATAAAATTAAGAATAAACAAGATAAATTAGATGAATACAAATCAGATGTTGATGAGTTAAAAGATATAAAAGATATGTTCTCGTCTGTAGATGAACTTAATCAAGAAATTAATAACCTACGTTCAAAAATTGAACAGAACAAAGCATTAAAGAAAGAGACACGAAACCAACGGTTAGATGCTGAACAAAAAAAGAACGAACTTGAGAAAGAGATTAATGAACATAAGGATAAACAAAAACTTGAGAAAGAGATTAATGAACATAAGGATAAACTAGATAGATTAGATAATCTTAAGACAAAAAAGGAGAATACATTAGATGATATACGAGATGAATTAGCTGAGATAAAACAGATATTAAAACAGATTAAATCCATAGAAGATAGATGTCGTGAACTTGAAGAGAAAAAAGTTGATGCGGCAAATAAAGAGGTTGAATCTGAGAGTGTAATCGCCACGTACAAAAACGTAAAGACACAACTTCGTCAAGAAAATATTGGGTTATTAAACAAGTATGCAAATGAAGTATTCAAATCTGTGTACCATAGTCAGGTATACCAGCGATTAGATATTGATGAAAATTATTCGATAAATCTAATTACGGGGGATGGGGTTAAAATCAAACCTCAAGAGTTATCTGGTGGTGAAGAAACAATTGTTAGTCTAGCAATTCGTGCTGGTGTATATAGATTACTTGTTGAAAGAAATGGTAATGCTGATAAATTACCACCATTTATACTTGATGAACCAACAACATTCTTAGATACAAATCACGTTTCGAATCTACAGGGTGTTATTGATACAATAAAAAGTTGGGATGTACCTCAAGTAATTGTTGTGAGTCACAAAAATGATATGATTGAAAATGCAGATGTATCATATGAAATTTCAAAAAATCCTGTAACAGAAACAAGTAACGTATCTATGACGAAATTGTGATATCATCAAATTTTCGTATTTAATCTAATATAGAAAATTTTTAATTTTGGTTCATTTGATTTTTTATTCTAAAATTTACACAGAGATATATTTATTAAAATAGTTTTATGATTATAACTATAAGATAGTACTAAATTTTATACGAAAATTTAGATGACGACGTTATAAATTACAAGAAAAATCGCAAGAATTTACGCAAGAGCAAGAAACATGATGAAAAGCACAAATGAAAGATATGTGAGAGGCCGTCCGTAAAGATTCCATTTCTCAGATTCTTTGAGGGGTGTCATTTTCTCTTCGAATTTTAGAGCAGCAGAATTAATAATTTCTTTTGAATCTGGTGTGGTCAAGAAAGCCCATGTAATACCTACAGCCATGATTCCAATAATCTCGTACGCGCTGCCAATTTCATTGACTAGAATCGCCACCATAAGTACTCCAAAGACCCTCATATCGACATCTCGAACAAGTAAATTTTGTGCTATGTCAAACATGTTTTGTGTTCAATATCTTAGTAATAGAGTTATGTACTTAAACCTTTGGATTTTTTCTTAAAAATATAAGAGATTTTTCCAAAAATATTCAAAATATACATAATCATGTATATATTTTCAATCCAAACTACCGAAAAAGGCGTAAGTATAATTACTATGTAAACAAAATAAGACAAACATGGAATCAATTGTAGAAGATGCAATCGAACAAGATGAAGAATCAGATGAACAAAATATGGAGGTAGATGAAGAATTAGAGAATGAAATACGTGAAGAATCATCAGGTGACAAAGGAATGTCTGATGAAGAAATTGATAGAATTGCAAAATCGCTTCGTACTCGTGTTAGTGTCATTGGTTGCGGTGGCGGTGGATGTAATACGATAAACCGTATAGCAGATGAAGGTATTGAAGGTGCAGAGTTAGTTGCACTTAATACAGATGCTCAGGACCTTCAAGGTAGTAAAGCCACAACAAAACTTCTAATTGGTAAAGATACATGTGGTGGCCGTGGTGCCGGAAGTGTTCCTCAACAAGGAGAAAAATCTGCTCGTGAAGATGAAGAAGAAATTGAAAATATAGTTAAAGACCAAGATATGGTTTTCATTACGGCAGGAATGGGTGGTGGAACAGGAACAGGTTCGGCCCCAGTTGTAGCTGAAATTGCTAGCAAAAATGCATTAACTGTTGCTATTGTAACAACACCATTTAGTGCAGAAGGTGAAGCTCGCCGTACAAATGCAGATGGTGGACTTAAGAAATTAAGAGAACACGCAGACACCGTAATCGTCGTTCCAAATGACAAACTTCTTGAATTTGCACCATCACTACCACTCCAACAAGCATTCCGTATTTGTGATGAAGTTCTAATGCGTTCTGTTAAAGGAATCACGGAATTAATCACAAAACCAAATCTTGTTAACCTAGACTTTGCTGATGTTCGAACTATTATGGAAAGTGGTGGCGTAGCAATGATTGGACTTGGTGATTCAGATTCGACTACAGATAAAGCGAGAGAAAGCGTAACGGGTGCTCTTGATTCACCATTATTAGATGTTAATATTTCAAATGCATCTAATGTTCTTGTAAATGTAACTGGAGGTCCAGATATGAAAATCGAAGAAGCACAAGGTGTCGTTGAAGTTCTTAATGAACGTGTTTCGGATAACGCCCGTATTATCTGGGGTTCCGGCGTAGATGAAGACTTGGAAGGAACAATCCAAACGATGATTGTTATTACAGGTGTTGAATCTCCACAAATTTATGGTGGCGAACATGTTGAGGAAACCGTAGAAGATACAACAACCGATGCACTAGACGGTATTGATTACGTAGAGTAATTGAAAAATATACAATTTTATAATGGGAGTAGATATTTAAGTTAGATATCTTATTTATATATATGTTGTTTACAGAAGAACATATACAAGAAATCATATCTGGAAATAAAACACAAACGAGAAGAAGATGGGATAAAAAACAAGTGAATATAGGAAATTCGTATAGAGCCTCACAATCATTATTTACAAAACGTGAGGAATCACCAGCATATATTTTAGTAAACGAAGTATATCAAGAGAAGCTAGGAATTATTTCTGAAGAAGATGCTAAAAAAGAAGGTGGTTATACTATTCAGGAATTTAAAGACCTTTGGACTGATATGCATGGTCAATGGGATGAAGATGAAAATATATGGGTCATTGAATTTGACGGTTATGAAGAAGACCCTAGAAAAATTTAGAAAAACGGATTTTGTTGCTTTTTTGCTTCTTTTATTTTAGCTGCAATACCTTCAAATTGCGTTCGATAAAAGTCTCCTGTTTCTTCTTTATTCTCAACTTCTGGTAATCCGATTTGTTCTTTTAGTTCTTGTCCGAAATCAGGAATAATGTCATTCACAATAAATGAACCTAAATCACTATCTATTTCACAGGTTCCATCTTTTTCTAAATTTTTAATCATATTTTTTAGCGTATCTCTTTTATCACCTGATAATTCTTCAACAAATATAGAATCTTCAGAATAATCAAGATACCATTTCAATGCATCAATAAGAACAGTCTTTTCCCCTCGTGAAAAATCAACTTTACTTCCAAATCCGTTATTATCCATAATAAATTCATAGTAGGAAATAAATATAAGTTTTACTATTTTTATAATATTTAAAATAAATAACATATATAAAATTTATATGCCTTGGAAACAAAATGGTTTATAGTAAGTTTATGTATATAGAATCAATTCCAAAAAATTCGTGCAATTATATTAATGATGCGTGGGATATAAAATGTAGTATCAATGAAGAACAAGAATTATTAAAACAAAAACAAGATTCATTTGATGAGATTTATAGACAATCCAAAGTATATATTGCAAAAGATTATAATGGTGTTCTTATTGGATATGCGTGCTTAACAGATAATAATTACCTATCTTTTCTTGCTGTGGATTTAGAGCATCAAAGAACTGGTTTGGGGCGCTCATTAATTAAAGAAATAAAGAAAGATTACAAATATTTTTATTGTCATGCAAGATTGTCGAATAATACGGCATATGAGTTTTATATAGATTTGGAATTTAATGTTGAAAAAATAGTTGAATCATATTACAAAAACAGTGAAGATGCGTATGTTTTAGAATATATAGATGAAGATATATATTATTAAACTAATTCTCTTGGGATTTAATTATATTATTTTTTTGCCATACCTCTACAATTAATTTCAACTTTTGTGCAGTTTCCATTGCATCTTCTTTACGCTCATCCTGTATTGCATTTACCGTTACTTCTGTATAATTTCTAGATTTCGTGTCTGATATAAGAGATGTGTCTTGTATAATTTTATATCCTTTCGTAAGTGATTCCATTGCATCATCATAATTCTCGTCGTTTATATATGTATGTGCTTTATCAAAATAATATATTGCACCTTCATATTTCGTAACTAGAGTCATATTTACATTATTATAATCAAGTGTCTAATATGTTGTTAATCAAAGGTGTACGCGAATTAAATATGATATCGATTATTTGGGTATTATTCTGTACTGCGGATAAAAATATAACTAAAATATATAACACTTCAATTTTAACTAATAAATATGACCGTATCCAAACAATCTGTAATTGAAGAACTAAAAGATACAGATGATGATAATGAATTTGATTATCATGGAAAACATAGTTCTATTAATGCCTTGAAAGAAGGAGAAACCCATGTAGAAATAAAACATTTTGTTGTCGCAAAAAAAGAGAGAAGAAAAGGAATTGGTAGTACTGTTTTCGAAGCATTATTGTCTGTATTACAAGATAATAATATACATTCAGCTACCGTTGAAATCCAAGCATTAGGTGATGGTTCCAAAAATGACCCGATTATGGATTTTTTAGAACAATATAATTTCCAATATGTGAAATCATTTAATCATTATAATTGGGGATTATGCGTTGTGGCTAGAGGAAATATATAATATGAATATACGACTATTTTTTATATTTTATAGGTACACTGCCTACATGTTCAATTTTAACAATATCTTTAAAATGAATACTTTCTCTAGTATCTGAATTCTGTATATTTAATACAAATTCTTCAAGAGGTTTAATTCTATCATGACTATATCCCATTAAATTCCCTCGTCCATTTTTGTGGACAACGTGGTAATCTATATCTGTTAAAACAGTTAATGCATTCCTATAATCATGTTTCCTATTACTACAGTACATTTATAAAAGTTTTACGTGTGCCTTACATGTCGGAGGATACCAACATTTTTCTTGAACCAAATCCCGTTTTAAAACCATATTTAACAATTAATTTCTATACTATTAATATTTTTGTATTGAATTTCAGTTATATCTAATCATATTTTCGTCCGTAGGTAATACTTCTTTCCGCCATTTTTGTTTTCTATCTGATACTGTTGTTCCTGTAACTTTTTTTAAAAATTTATTTTTTGAATTTACAGTTTCAGGAACACTGTTTAATAAATTCTCGGATTTAATTTGTGATATATCTTTTTCTTGAATGTCTAATTTTAGTGTATTCTTTTCATAATCAACTTCGATATAAATTTCTTCCAATATAGAGTGCAGAGGGTTTGTAATTTTGTATGTATTATCATTCATTTCTGTTATATCTCCAAAATGTTGTTCAATAATATTAGATATATTTTCTTTTGGTTCAGAATGTGTGTTAGATATTTTAAACAATCTCATATACATTATTATGCCTTTATAACTAATAAATTTCACTACAATACAATTGATATATTATAATCAACAGATTAAAGTATATACAACACATATATAGAACTATGAAAATTGGATTTATTTCAGATATTCATTCAAACAAGATTGCTCTAAAATCTGTACTTGAAGATATGCCGACCGTAGATAAACTAATTTGTATGGGTGATATAATTGGATATGGTCCGTGGCCTTCGGACTGTGTAGAAATTGTTCAAGAAGAATGTGATTTATTTGTTAGAGGAAATCACGATAGACAAGTTTCATATCCAAGAGAATATAAATCTAATGTTCCTGAATATGAAGGATTAATTCACTCTAAGGCAAAATTGACAAATGAACAATTTAACTGGGTTACCACATTACCTGAACAAATTTCGATTGATGATTATTTATGTGTTCATAGTCATCCTGTTTCAACAGATAATTACGTATATCCAAGTGATTTCTCAGCTATGGGGAGATATTTAAGTGAATATGATGGACTTGTAATGGGTCATACGCATAAACAAGGAAAAGAAACTATTGAAGATGGAAAATTAGTTTTTAATCCGGGGAGTGTTGGTCAACCTCGTGATGAAGATGAACGTGCTGCGTATGCTGTTCTAGATTCAGATAAGAATACTGTAGAACTTCGTCGTACAGAGTATGATATCGAAAAAGTAATTAATAAAATTAATGAATATGAATTACCTGAATTTTCAGGTGCCCGATTACGAAAGGGACTGTAATAACTTTAATGTCTGGATTTTCTAGTCGATGAACCCCTCTTTCTGATTCAATATAGTTCACATTTCCGCTTTTATAAGTCTTTGATTCATCTGGTCCTCCAGCAGATACACTTGGGTCGTGAACTAATTTACCAAACCCAAGGGCTTCCGTATCTGTTGAATTTTTAATTCTAGCTGGTACAAATATATCACCACAGTCATCATGAAATGCACGAGATATTTTCCAACTTTTACCTTTTATATTACCAATTAAATATACTTTAACAGTTTCAACCACGTCTATTTCACCGCTACAATCATCACATTTAACACTATCTCCCACGCCTAGAGGTTGATTTCTAATCGTATTTCTAATAATTCTTTTTGCTTTGTCTTTTTGCGTGGTGTCATTTGACATACGTATTTAGACTTAGGATTGATTTAACTAATAACTAACTTTTAAAATCTTATATTGTGACGGTAAAATAAATCGTACATCACCTAAAAATAAATCGAACGATTTATTTAGAATGTCTGGTAAGACAGGTATCAAGACCCATCAATTCCACAGGGTTTACGTCAGGTTGCGTTACAACCATTTGCCCTTTGTCAAACTGAGGTAATTGATTTTTATATTCACGAGGAACATATACATCTGGTGATTCTACAACCCTACGGTCAAGTTGGAGATAAATTTTCGTATTAAACTGATTTCGAGCTTCACCATCAATATCTTCAGGATTTTGTGAAATAAAGTATAATCCGAATTTATCTTTTCGACCTCTCCTTGCCGCTCTTCTGAATTTATTTACAATAAATCGTTCTCTTGTTGTTTCTGGTTCATTTACATATTCGTGAGCTTCATCTAGTGCAAGAACAAGTGGCGTACCTTTAATCTGAGGGAATTTAACATCACTACTAATCTTATTTTCAACAATATGTGAAGCAATTGCTTGAATAACAAGTTGTTCTGAACCACCTGTGAGATGCCCTGTAGTAATAACAGATACTTGTCCCGGTTCAAACATATCTTTAACCATTTTCTCATCTAATAACGACTGGGATTTATCGAATACATGGTAATATTCGCCTCTTTTTAATCTTCTCGCAGCCGCATTAATAATACTTTCATTATATTGACTCCCTTGAGATAATTCCATCATGTATTCTGTATCGAACCAGTTTACAAATTCTTCATATCTTGCATCGGATTCATTTCCTTGGCCAATATGTCTAAAGTAACTCCGTATTGTTTCAAGAATAAGCTGACGAGTTGGACCCTGTGGGTCATTTGGCATCATTAATTCTGGATATTGACTTACGATTTCAAATGGAATACCAAAGTCAATAACTTCACTTCCTTTTGTTTTTAATTCTTGTGTATTACTATCTCCTGTGGTTGGAGCAAATACTTTGAAATCAACATCACCATCACCGATTTTACCATACTCTAGGCCGGAATGCGCTTCCGCTAATTCTTTCGCACGACTCATATTTTCCGGGTCTTGACCCATCTCAGCGTATTCTTCTTCAGGGTCGATAATTGTAACATTAAGTGCTCTTGTTCTTTCCTGAATATTTCCGCTCGCTGGGTCACCGTGGGGAACATCAATTTTATATTCACTTCTTTGAGCAAATTGCCGAAGAATATTTTTACTCGTATGTGTTTTACCTGTACCTGTTGAACCAGCTACCAATACGTGACGGAATATAGATGGCTCCCCAGAATAGTCTGTATCTGTTGTTGGATTGAACAAATAGTATTCAAGTGGGTCATTTGAATCAGGAACACGATTCCCATTTACAGACATATCTCCGACATAAATACCTTCTCGTGGAACATCAAGACCACATCGGAGGAATTCATTTTCTACGACCTTATCCATACGAACTGTCGGTCTAGGTGGTGTACTTACAAAATCACCGTCAAACGGTTCTATTTCTGTTTGCCAATCGTCTTTCAATTTAATAAGAGAAATTGGATTTAAATTTGCAAAGTATTGATATTGTTCAGAACCAAAATTATCTGCTGTAGTATATCTTTGGTCTTCAAGTTCTGTATTATACATTAGTGATTCAATTGAAGCTAATAGTTGAACAGTAACGTCAATATCAGAATCTTCTTTGTTCTTGTCTGGAATATAATACGGAACGCGAACATAATCGCCAACTTGCACTCGGTCTCTTTCGTTTGGATGTATTACACCATTGATTATATTTTCTTCTCTCCCAATTTTTAGACCAGTTACAGCCGCTGCAATGTGTCCAATCGAATTTTCAGGTAGGGGGTTCTTAAACGGTTCAGGGGGCGTATTATGTATAATATCTTTATTAGTTCCTGTTCCATTTTCTATCTCATCTAATTCAGCATCAATGTCATCTATATTGTCTGTCATATTTTATCACTATTTAATTTAGTCATCGTATCCGCGACCTTTGTTATGATTTAATTGTGATTCTTCATATATAAGTTTTCTTAATTGTGAACGAATATTCCGTGAAATTCTAACTTTTTCATCTGCCATTACAATTGGCAACGGTTCACTAAATTGTTTTACCATTTCCGCTAATGCAATGTCCCGAAGTGTATCTCTGTCCC